>Ga0310694_10000026_pt1 | contig 235300 bp, 268 predicted proteins | sample 174DNAGHGhighgp2_FD_203884 | JGI IMG/M metagenome (GOLD analysis project Ga0310694, IMG submission 203884) | Sheep rumen microbial communities from Palmerston North, Manawatu-Wanganui, New Zealand - 1742 DNA GHGhigh gp2 (v2) (version 2) | ecosystem: Host-associated > Mammals > Digestive...
CCCGGAGTCCATTGTCATGGCGGAAGGAATGAATTTAATAAATTCACTATGGAACGAATAGCAGTAGCTGAAAAATTCTTTGATGCAATTATTGCAGGTGCCCTCAATAAATAGATAAAGCCCTTCGTGGCTTTCTTTTTGATTTGTATATTATACAATAGAAACTTTTAGAGGTAATTATGGATGATGAATTTAAATTCAAACCAGAACTTCTTGGCTTATTCTTCTCGCAGAGATATCTCTTTGAGAAACATATAAAGGGCTATAAGGAAGAAAACTATGGGTGGTACCAAGAAGGTGACAAGAAAGGTCTAAGAGGACGCATCACCGCTGATGGTGTGGAATTAGAATTCGATACCTTGGCATTTGAAAAGGATCCAAGAAATATGGATCACAACTTTATCATGTTTGGAGGAGTTGCCCACAGCTTTAATGATTACTGTGATCAAGGCGAGATTGAGCAACTATTCTTAGATATGTCTGAATGGATTTAACTTTAAATCAAAAGAAGGGTATTAACGATGCTTAAATTCGGCGGATTACTATTAGCCCTATCTGGTGCTGTTATGCCGTATGAGAATGCTTTTCAATATGCAGTCGGAGGTGTTATGATTTTTGTAGGAACAATTATTTTCTTAAATACCAAGGATAAACGTATATGATGAATAATTTGAAAGTATTTGATGTTGACAAGATGGCAGATGTGAGGTCATTGAGTGGCCGATTTTATCGAAAGTCCGATGTGGATGATGTCATTGCTGCGATGGACACCGAAATTGAGAAGTTAGAAGCGGACTATAAGGAAGCCTGTGACCGCTTGAAGACTGCAAACCTCATTAAGGATGAGCAGAAAGCGAAAGCAGACAAACTACTTTCTTGTTTGAAGAGTCTAGTGATGCGCGACCTTATCAAGGATTGCCCGGATAAGACCTCTGCCATTGAAATCATAAAGGAGTATGACAAATGATAACTTGCGTAATTTTAGTGATTTTATGGGTAGCATATACAGTTGCCATTGGCAAATTCTTCTTTTACATATGCGATCTACCACCTGCACCACTGTTTGATGATAATTCTATAGGTATCTGCGCAGGATTTGTCCTTGCATTGGCTGGATGGATAGGATTCTCCATTTTTGTGTGGTGGTATCTATTTGGATGCTAAGAGGTATTTGAATTATGGTGACAAATATACAACTGACTATGGAGATTAGATGATAGATAAATCTAAATTTTATACTATTAGCGACATAGAGAGCGAATTTTCTGCAACAGTAATTACTGCCATTAGACAACGAGACGAATATATTAAAGAATTGGAACGAATCAAATTCAAGTATGAATTTGGAAAGCACTTTGACCAGATTCATTCTTTCCTCTTTGAACTGGATTTCTGGGAAATTACTGAACTAATTGGCGAAGAATTTGACAGGAGATTCTCGTTTAAGAGCAAGAATGGCTGTTTTATTCTAAATTGTAAATTGGACGGTAATACTGAAAATTACAGAATCAAGAGAATTAGTGAAACTGAATATTTTGTAGAATGCGGGCTTGACAAGATTTTCAGTGAACTGGAAAAATTGGAGAAGTAAAATGAGCGATAAAGAACAACAGCTTCTTGATTTGTTTGAAAAACACAAGAAAGACTTAGACGGTGGTAGACTGGAAGCTCTTTTTGAATTTACTGAAGAGCTTGAAAAAGAATTAAAGCAAAGCCCTAAGTATGGAAAAATTACTACTGCAATTATGCACTCTTATATCATGAGTGCTTATCAGGTAGGACGTAAGCGAGCAGAGGACTACTATAAAGCACTAAGGAAAGATGAAGAAGAACACAGATTCCATTTGACTTGTGAAGAAACACCTCCAGATGGCGAATTGGTTTACTGTGTTGGTAAAGATCACTGTACACAGAAGGAATTGTCCGGTATCTATTTCTATCATAGCGGATATTGGTGGACTGACGAACAACGCAAATCTGACGAATGTTGGTTTGATGGATCTGGCATAAACGATTATGTATTCTATAAATGGATGAAACTTCCAAAGGATGAATCAAATGAAGATTAGTAAAATAATTGAAGAACTCACCGAGCTAAAAGAAATCATTGGCGACAGGGAAGTAGAAGGATGCATGGCAAATAGCGCTGTGACATCTGTCAATATCTTGTACCTGAATGATGAAGGTGGCTATACCAGTACATGTCTGGAAGGTGAGAAGCTGAAGGCAAAGACATTGGGCAATATGGCTAAAGAGCAAAATTAGCCTAATTTGACTATACACAGAACTAATAAATGGCGATGTTACTGGATGCTTGCCAGTAAGCTCAACTAAGATAGAATGGTTCGCTCCTCCACGGAAAGAAGGTCGTTACGTGAGAGGAATCAGCGGGGCCGCAAGGGATCCACATGGCCTTCTTAGTGGAAACCCAGAATCTCAAGATATGCGCCTTGAGACTATTTTATCTTTGTTTTAATTTTAGGTCTACCCGAAGGTAGGCCTTTTATTTTTGATTTGTATATTATAGAATAGACAATCTTAACCATGGAGTAATGATGGACTACAAAAAGACTGAGGAATGCTATAAAGATATAAATGAGAGAATTAGTAGCCTGACAAGACTGATAGAAGCTAAAAATGACGAGCTAGCAGAATTAAAACAAGTTCTGAAGATGGAACTAAACAAAGAAAAACTGAAAGAATACCAAGACTGGAAGTTTGACAATAGATGGTTTGCCGAACTCGATCTTATTAACAAAGACCAAGAGACAGGTAAGATTTACTTCTATCATATAGAAAAAGCTTCAAAACCTGTGGTAGACGAGCGTGGAAATCCATTTGTTGATGCTAAAATTGATATAGAAATTGTCATAGAAACATATCCGAATAGAGACAAGACTATCCGAGAAATGTTCAATGACAGTAAGCGGTTAAAATTGCGGCGTATAAAAGAAATTCCGGGAATGGTTGTGAGGGCCAAGGTAGAAGCTGCTCTTAATACTCTAGCAACACGACTTAATATGTTCTTAGGCCCAGATGAGGGATAACCAAACTATAAGGCATTTCTATAATGCCTTTCTTTTTTGGTTAGTATATTATAGTATGTACATTAAACCTTAAGGAGACCTATGTACACTATTAGTAGATTTATCGACGACATAGAAAAAGCTCTCTATCCCTATCATCTCGGAGAGTTCAAAGTACATGAAGAAAAGAACAGCTGCGGATACCTAGAAGGATCTACAGATCTTAAGAAAGTTTCGTATATATGGTATGGCAAAGAGATTGCCAATATTATCCTTGACACTGACTTAGGTACGACTATCGTACATGCTAGAAAAAGTCTCGTTAAAGACGATTTGCATATTATTCATCCTTTCTTCTTGAAGAGATATGTAAGAAAGTGCATGAAGTATGAACTCAAGTGGATCAAAGGTAGAAACAAGATCTGGGATATCTTTGATGACATCCACAGACCAAGACTAGACATGAATATTCCCTATAAAGAGAATAAGGAGATTGTGCTATCTCGAATTGCAGAGAAGTGCTTTGAAGAATATGCACAAAATGGTGAGCAACTAGGAATCTTCCTGAAAAAGATTGCGAAATATGTTGCCCCGAATTGGACAGTAGACATCAATGTTACAACTAACCCTAAAGAGGATCAATAGATGCTTAAAGCAATTAAGAAATTTTTGACTAAATTGTTCGGTGTTGATAATCACATTGACACCACCTTGGCAAATAGCCTAAAGCCTACACGTACTCCGTTAGAAAATCGTCTTTCTATCGAGGCTGAAGAGCTTGGAATTCTCATAGATTACCTTGTAAAAGTTCGTGAATCGCTCAATTACGAGAGTGTTATCAATGCAGCTGATATCAAGATAACTTCTCAAGAAGTCCTTAGAGCTGCAGAACATGCCAAAACATTAGCGTATCTTGTTAAGGCTACCAAAGACAAAGGCTTTGACGAGATCAAAGAACGTTTTATCAGGGCAATAGAGAATGCCGGAAAGAACGGTTACTACAGTGCAGTAGTATTCTTTAATTGTTGTATCGGCGTCATAGACAAGGAATTTTATCTGCATAATAGTATTTTTAATGTAAATGATTACTATACGAATCTCATTCAAGCCGTTAATATATACGTTACCATTAAAGACCTACAGAAAAAAGGTTTCAAATTTAGAAGAACTGGATATGACTTTATTATCTCTACTGATGAAACAGTAGTAGATGAGCTTAAGATAGAGCCTAAGCTTCTTCATGTCTATAAGTCTTCAGAAGACATTGAGCCTTTACTGAAGGATTATGAAGTAAACGCAAAGAAGCTCTACGATGAATTCCCTGAGCTCTTTGGCCCCGAGCTTAAACAAATATTCAATTTTAACTAAGGATTTTCTATGACAAAAACAAAAATAAAAGAATTAGCCGATGAGACTGCATACTTGATTCTAGATACTCTTATTGCATATCCACTTAGCAGTGAAAGTCAAAGATGCGATGGAGAAGGATACCCATATTACGGCAGAGGAACTCCAATAGTGCTATCTGATGCTGATGAATTGGAAAAATTTAAGAGCGAATGTTTTTCCGTTATTGGGGAGAACGTATTTAATTCTCTTACTGTCGCTAAGCCTGGTAGCCAAAGTATTTATAATGGTTGCATTGAAGATTATTGTAGTAAACAACTCAACAAAGCATTATACAATATTTTAAAGGATAGACCTAAGGATATTTACCAATTACTTAGAAATAATCTAGATGCAGCTGATTATTCTGGATTTGACTTTATGGAAATTTTAGATGATCTTAAGAAGACATTCAGTATAGAACCTTAGGCTAAAATTCGATTTTGAATAGGAGAAATGATGCCGAATTTCTTTAAATTAGTGCTCGACGTATACTCAGAATGTTTGAGGCATGTTTGGGCATGGACAAAAATACTACTGATCGGGCTTGCAGTTCTGCTGCCCGGTCTTATTTGCCTAATATACATGTTCGCTACTAATACTCCAGATATAGGGATCATCCCAAGTATTATAGTGATCTGGCTGATAGTTCTATGGGCTCCGATCCCATTAAGGCCCTTCTTTTACAAAGACAAGGCGTTATTAGAAATGTACACTCAATACTTGATTCATGTAGCTGCAGCCATTTGTTTGGTTATCGCAGTCATCATCTATTTAGGGTGGATGTTTCTTCCAATACTCATAGAAGTAGCCATATGCACTATAGGAGATCGAAATCCTATGCCTCTTGAGGGGCTATTGATCTTGATAGGGAACCTTATATGGGGGCCAGTAGCTTACTGTATGTTTAACATGCTTTTAGAGAAGATATACAAGAATGACAAAAAGGAGTCATAATGAAAGACCTCTATATGTTCGGTGTGAACATTGCAAAAGCCGACAGCCATAATAAAGTCTATTGCGAAGTACTCAAAGCTATAAAAGCAGGTATACAATCTGGAAAGAAGAGCCTTAGGATCGTCTGTACAGCTATATCTGATTCTAGAATAGCTACTGGGCCTTGGCCTATTCCTATTAAGATTGGAGACCACCCTGATGACCAAAGCGTCGGAGTGGTTTTCAATACAGGTTTCTATGATCTTTCTACTGTAACCGTTGAAGAACGAATGTCGTTCATGAAGGGCGCAATGGAAAAATTTGGGAAATTAGCCTTATACTATCTATACAACATAGTCTTTCAAGTTATGTGTGAAGCCAATCATTATTATATCATCGCAGACCTAAACTACAAGTTCAGACTAAAATTCGATTTCGAAAGGAGAAACAAAAATGAACCCATCTGAAGAAATCTATGAAGGCATGATTGCATGTGATGAGAATGGCGAGTATGTCAAGCTTCAGAAGCTCGAAAATGAAACAAAGCTCGGAGATATGCCCAGAGGATTCGGAGATGTACTTATTGAGACATGGAAAACCGACGGGCAATGGAACAAGGATTTAGTTCCAAGCGAGTTCTTTTACTTTATCGAGCACAAAGATTATGACAATGAAGACTGCGAGACTATGTATTATGAAAGTGTGTCATCATTGATCGATGATTTTGAAAATTGGATGCTCGACGAAGATGAAGACAAATATGGCTATAAATATTTCTTGGACATGGAATCTCACGACTGTCCAAAAGAGTTTACCGTAGCCAAATTTGATCAGCTCATGAACTGGGCTTTCTCACTTAAACACAAGGTTGCTCTTGTAGCTGCCGAACACTAACAAGGGAAATTCACAATGGACAATAAAATCAAAGAACAGATTGACGCAATCTTTGCCAAGCATCCCGGCAATATGATTTGTCTTGAGATGTATGGTGATCAAGACTATGATGGAATCGCCACCCAACGTGAATGGGATGAATGGATGGAAAGATTCGACAATGAAATAGAGCTTGAACAAGCTCCTAAAGGTTTTCCGATTAAGAAAGCTGCGTTTGCCAATCTTGGATTCGACTATGATAGTTTTCCGGCTGATGATATTCCAATCATCAACGATCTTTCTGGTCTTATCTGCAGTGTTCTGCCTTGGGAAATGGAAGATTTCAATGGCGAGGTAAACCATTACTGGTATGGTCTGGTAGTTGTCACGAGAGACTACAAAGTCCTTCGTGTTACTTCCGATGGTACTAGTCTTCTCTACAGATCTGAAATTGGTGATCTTTCCAAAATGGGATCCCAAGAAGAAGAAATCGAGAAGCTTGCTCTGGCTTCAATCAAAGAATCTGTCGGAAACATTCTTAGCAAGTTTAAGAGCGTAGTATCTGACAAAGGAAAGTCTCAGGTCTTTGGTATGGTTGAAGACTTGGATCGAGCAATCACGAAAGGCTAAAATGAGTGGACTGAGATCGTATTTCTACTACGAAGATACTGTTATAACTCCGGCTACTCGTCGATATCGAGTATATCATGCAGACGAAGCCGATAAGTATATTGTGGAACAGAAAGAGCAGCTACAAACAGAGCTTGATAAAAGTAACCGTCGTGTAGCTGCATTGGCAGAACTGCACTCTGCGTTGAAGCGTCTCGTTGTTAGCGGCTTTTTCAGCGGAATAACCAAACAGACAATAGAAGGCTTGCTAAAAGATACAGACATCGATAATATATAAGACTATGACTATTTAGGAGACAATCGATGCATACATACCGCATTACAACATCAGATTCTCTGCTAGAAATAGGAGAATATCGAGACATCGGTCACGATGAACTTGTAGACTACGATAGAGTAAGATGCCTCAATGAAAGTGTAGCTAAAAACTGCGCTAATGCCATTTCAGACTTTTGTAAAAAACATAAGGGAATTCAATTCAAACCTGCAGATATCACAAAAGTTATTAGGGAAAATAGTGGCATACAATGCACAAGCCTAATGCGTTTTCTCGGAACACTCGAACAGTCGTCCGAGCAAAAAGAACTTTTGGGCAAGTTCACCAAAAAATGTCCTAAGAACGTTACCTCTGAAAAAGGAGATACAATGTCAGAAGCATACAAGATCCAAAAAGTCGATGAAAGCGACATCAAGATCGAGCATCTTGAAGATAACGAAGTCATTGGCGAATGGACTCTTACTATCCCTACGGCATCTGTGCGCAACAAGTGCTTCGATTTGCTGATGGATATCTATGTGAATCACGAAAATTCGCTTGATATCGTCTGTCTCGAAGCGCTCGAAACTGCGGTCAACAATGCAGATGTTCGAAAGGAATATGACGTAATGGTAAAAGAACTCATTGACCAAGGAGTTCTCCCCGCATGCTTTGATATCAAGAAGAAAATCAAGGCTCGTAACAAACTCACAACAACAACCTTAAAGGAAGAATCCACCATGGATATCAAAGAAATAATTAAACTAAAGATGATGACCAAGATCCTCAACAAGAAGGGTGAAATTGATGTCAAGCAACTGATGATGATTCAGATGCTCTCCAACGACGAAGGCTTTGAAATTACCGATGTCATCAAGACAAAGCTCATGGCAAGCCTCTTCGACGGTAAGGCCGATCTTGACAACATGACCACTGAACAGCTCATGGTCTATGGTATGCTTCAGAACGGTGAATTCGATATCCAGAAGCTCATCGAAATCAAGTTCATGAGCAAGATTCTCGACGAAGACGACGAAGAAGTTGAAGACGACAAGGACAAGGCAGCTGAACGTAAGTAAGCTGTAGTGATCCGTGTACATTGAGAGTGGCGCTAGCAGTGCCACTTTCTTTTTTGTAAATTTCTGTGTTCCGGCGGTATATTAAATAGAGAATCTTAACCATCAACAAGGAGTAAGCCATGAAAAAGATTCTTACCGCAATCGCTGTACAGTGGGCGATTCTTATAACTTTGGACACTGTAGAAAGAGCATACCACATCTGGAGGAAGAAAAATGTCTAATACCAGCAGCTCTACTCGCCAGCTTATCGACGAAAATGCAAATATCGTTAATGATCTCAGGGTAAAGACTGAGAACAAGCGTTTCGTCAGGTTTGTCAAGGGTAAGTCCTATTCTATTAGGGTCGTCGAAAAAGTTTTCGTGAAAGATACTACGACAGTTCTGTTCCTGATCAGAGAGACTACTGTAACGAAACATGGAGCTGCCTTCGGGCAGATTTATCGTAAGTGTCTTTTCGAAGATCTGAAGAATGATCTAAAACAGACTCTGTATAAAGTCATCGGAAGAATCTGTAATAACGAAACATCATTCCAGAAGTATCTACGCCAAGCCAAGAAGAAATTTGAAGAGGCTGAGGTGGCCTAGAGACAAGCGGTTAATAGCCGCTTTCTTTTTTGTATATAATTTAATAGACTAACTTAACCAAACTCAGGAGACTTATGAAAAACAAAAAAGTCATAACGGAAGATATGGGCGTTGACGAAGAGCTCATTAAATACGGAAAGCAGGTTCTTGCAGATGCACTGAAACGCGAAGAGCATCATGTGATGACACAAGAACCGTCTGACGAAGATGCTTCGAAGTACGTAGAACAGAGTAGGTACGTCTTTAGTAGGGCGTACGAAATGTTCTGCAATTTCATCGATAATACAATCATCGATGTTACTAAGACTACAGAAGCCGAATTTGACAAGGCTGTATACAAGTTTGCCATGGTGCTAGTCCCGGCACTTGAAAAAGAATTCCCGGAGGTGTTCAATGCGTTTATTGCGCCATTGATGCCTGAAGACAAGAAAGAGGCTATCGTTGTGAGAAACTCCATTCTTAGCTACTGCGGAAATCTCTTAGTTCAACCATTAGTATTGGCTATCGCAACCAGATTCCTTGAACATCGAGACATCGAGTTTAAGACTTCCGGTAAAGCTAATAAGGTTGTAATGAATTAGACAAACCATGAGGTAAATTGTATGAGAAGATTCGTGCTTAACATGATCTACTTCTTAATATTCTTGGTAATAATCACAGCTCTACTGAAGTTCTTAGCCATTGGCTTTTGGACTTTCGTAGGTATAGCTTTGCTGTTCTTCATTTTCAAAGGACTCATAAAATGATCATCAAAGACGGAATATTTGTTCTGATTATGACGCTTGCGTCTATAATAGGATTACGCTTTCTACCAGTAACACCAGCTGTTAGCTTACTTGTAATCTTCACTGTCCTAGAGATTCTGATATCTATCTACTACAGGAAATCAAGATGCTTTAAGAATTCCTTCGGAGGAAACAGAAGGGAAATTGGAACACTTGGATCTTTCTTCTTGTCATTCTGGATGTTCCTATTTGTTATTCCAACAATCCCATTTGATAAGTATGATGGCAAAATGCTATATATTGGTACACTCGTAGCTATACAGCTACTAATCACTATTGGAATAGTGCTATCGCTTATCGTTGGATATGCTGAAGGCGTCTTCGAAGAAGAAGCAAAAGCTAAAAAGGCAGAAAAATTATTGTCTGGAAAAGTCGTAGAGACCTATGTGAATGCTCAATTTAAGGATGGGATCATCTATCTTGCGAAGAGCATGAAAATAGGCGGAGATCCGTTGAGCACGTATCATCAGGATTTCCCTTCAGACAATGTATCCGCAATAGTCAAGACGACGAAAGATTCTGTAAGTTGGCGTACAGATGTCTATCGGGAAGCGAAGAAACTTTGCCCGATTGTGAACAACGACCTGCTGTATGTGAGGTTTGCAAATCAAACATACACAGAAGCCTCAACAGGCAGATTGATAATAACTGGAAGGCCTGATTATGTGAATAAGGTTCTTCTAAGCCTTAATCTCTCAACCTTAACCTAACAAACTCAAAGGAAAAACAAACAATGAACATCTTCAAATTCTTCAAAATCAAGACAAAGACTGTTGGCGAAAAACTCGACAACCTCGTAACATTCGATGAAAAACTCCGCAACGCAAAGGAAGAGCTGCAGAAGTCTAAGGCAGCCGTTGTGGAAGATGCTGTGAACATTCATGAATCCGAAAAGATCGCAAAGAAGGCTCTTGAGCTGAATAATACGCAGATCGAAATCGTCAAGGGCAAGCTTGCCAAGGCTATCAAGAGCGGCGAAGATAACAAGGCAGAAGCCCTGTTCTCCAATCTTGAATCCTTGCAGACTGCCAACAAGATTCACGAAAAGTCTTACAATGACATTCAGAAGAGCCGTGAAAAGATCGATAAGAAGGTCGTAAGTATCGATAACAAGATCTTCAAGGTCTCTGCTAAGCTCGATGGTCTGAAGCAGGTTCGTGCAGCACAGGAAATGGTTGCAAAGCTTGCTGGTGTTTCCACTAACAACGCTGTCGGAAATGTTCTCAAGGACATCGAAGACTTCGTTGAACATGAAGAATGGAAACTCGAATCTAAGCAGGAAGTTCAGGATCTTCTCGACAAGAATGCCTCTACAGAAGACACTGAAGAAGAAGTTGAATCCAGCGCCCATGAACGCTTTGAAGCTTACAAGGCTAGCATTCTGAGCGAATCCAAGTAATCCCTAAACATACGGGGTGGGTCGAATGACTCACCCCATTTTTATTTTCCTATGAATGAAAAGAGCAACTTCGAAAGAAATATTGTCATCGGAATCTTTATGCTTGTTCTTACTATCGTCGGAGTCATCTATTTGAATCTGTCGCAGAACTATAAGAACTCTCATGAAGAAGAGATGAAAAGACTAGAAATAGAGGCTATGAAGAAGCCAACAAAGGAAGCTATCAAGGCTGCTATCTTGGATTCAATCAAGATCAACCAAAGATACTTCATACAGACGGACAGCTTCACTCCACCGCCTCCTCCGCCACCATCAAAGAATGAAAAACCTAAAAAGCTTGTCTTGGAGTATGAGCAGAATCTCAAAGACGGAACAAGGAATCTAATCAGGTTTACAGCCGATAATCCTACTCCGGAAGAAAGAGTAGCTCTATACACGATGTTCGATACAGAAGTATCGAAAGTCATAAACATCAAAGGACAAGACTTTAGCGTTAATCTGATGAGGGAATAATGAAACTAATGCCTTCTTTTTGCATGGAAGAAAAACATGGTCTAACACTTGGATTCTGTCTTCTTATATTGTTCATCATTGTGCCATGTATCGCTGCTAGCTGTGCCTGTGAATCATGCCAAGATGAATACCATAAGAAGAAATCTGTAGAAGATAATTCCAGTGGTGTGACTGCTAGCAAGGTCAGCAAGATGACTAGATATGTGCATATTGGAGACATTGCAGTAATGTGCATCAATGGAAGAAGTGATGTCAATGTGTTAAATATTAAGACAGGAGATTACGTGCTAATCTCAGATACTAAGATAGACGTCTATCGCACTATTGGCACTGCGGTGAAGAAGCTATTTCCGGAAAGAAACATGGAAGACTACTACATCAAGGACGAATGTCTATCAAGCCTCAGAAAATCATGCCATCCTGTGAGTAATTGTATTAACGGAAATTTGTCTAGAGCAGATTGTCAAACAACCTGTAACCTGTACGATATCCCAGTACCATCTGACCGAGGAAACAAGGATGAACTAGTAGGAATGTACGGTATAACCATAAGGTAGAAATATGCCACAAATATTTGCTGGTTTCTTTATATTATTCTTGTTATCCGTAACTATCGCCTTTGGTGTGCCAAGCGGCGAAGAGTTTCGTGAAAAACACGCTCATGGAGAATTTCTAATGAGCGATAGCTTTACGAGCATTGGAAAAGCTGAACTGCGATATAACGATGACAATGAGCCTACTATGAAATTCTATTCAAATGATTTTTCATACAAGTTCTCTGTCACCGATGGGAGTGCCAAGAGCACCATTGAACTGATGGACAAGTTGGTATTCCAGTTGTATCACAAGAATCAGCCTTACTATCTTTCATATGAGTGCACGAGATTTCTAAGATCCGTTGAAGGAAAGAAGTCGTACTGTAAAACAGACAACTCTTTACCGATGTGCAGAGCCGAGTGTGAGATCTATCAAGGCGATGGAATTCCTGACAAAGCTAAGTATATCGTGGAAAAACGAATAGCAAAGGATATAACGAATGAAAATCAAGTACTTTGATACAGAAATCGAATGTACAGTCGATGAATTTGAGGATATGATCGCTAGAGGGATTTTCAAGTCCAAAGTGAAACCCGAAGAATTCATCCATGACCTAATCCGCAAGGATCCGCCGCAAGCACCGTCATGGCCTGAAACCGTGGCGTTGTATGGCTGTCAAGTACCTGCTGATCAGATCAAGTTTGAACAACCTTTATTTTATAAAGGTACTACAGCCTTACATGCAGATGAAACAGATGACAATAAAAACAAATCATGACGTCTGAAAAGTAAAGTCTCATCTACCAAACAAGGAACCGTTGCGAATGCAGCGGTTTCTTTTTTATATTAAGAAACGATCATGTAATTAAACGTGATAATCTTCTTATGAGAACAGCATGAAACCTTTAAAGTTCATTAGACTACAAAGAGTACTCATAAATAACTTTGACAAGTTCATTCCTGTCATCGAAATACAAGAAGGTGGATGCGCTTGGGACTTTCCTCCTCCGTACTTTTTAGCATACCCTAAACACATGGAATTATACTGCGGTGTAGGAATGAAACCTGCTCTGAAGTGTATTTCGGCAGAACAAACATGTGTTCAGGGCTACATTGAGTATTGGAGAACAGAATATCTCGATAAGATTCCCTTTATGAATAGTATCGACGAATTCGTTAGGCGTTTCCCAGATTCATACCGCAAGTATGTTGAATTTCCCGGAGAAAAAGATGGCTGATAGTGGAATGACAGAAGACAAAAAAGAGGAGCCTTTCAAAGCTCCTCATCTCGATACAGACATTGAAGAAATCGAGGAAGTCTGTAAATATAAGGACTTCCGTGGCAGCGAACAGGAATGCAAGATTATCTTTAAGCCTAACGATTGCGAAATGGCATCAAGAAATCTGGCAACACTAGTGCAGCCTATTACCGGTATCTATATATCTGATAAGGAAAAAGTCAGAAGTATGATCAACAGAATGCTTGGCGAAGAACACAAATGTTGCTTTGGAATAAGCGTAGAGCCAAGATGTGATTTAAGATTTACTGACTGTGAAGCTGTAATTGGAAAAATGATTACCGAATTCTTGGAGGCATTGCATGAAAGTAAGAGTTAAAAAAAGTACGGATACAATAGTATCAAAACTTGAAGGTGTCGGAATAGACGATAATTCTGTATGTATCTTCATCAGATGGTATAATGAAAATTTTATTCCAGTAAGTGACGTAGACAAATTAGAGTATTTGTGCAACGGAAAATGGAAAGAAATAGAACTCTGGGAGAATGAAGACACTCCACGTAAACCAGAAGAAATCTATAATGAACTCGAAAAACTCTTCCTAAAAGGATAAAACAATGGTCAAAACAGCCGAACATAATAGAATGACATTTGAGGTCGTTCAATATACTGGAAAGAACTATGATGAATGTACTGCATTCATCGACAGTAATGGTATGTGGCCTCATATAGACGAGGATGCATCTTTTAGAATTCCTCCTAATAAAGCCATCGCAACCATGCGAACCAATGTCTTCCCCGGTGATTTTATCATCAAGGATGTATCTGGCTTGTTCATGAAGGATTGCTTCTATGCTACCTCTAAAGGAGCGTTTGAACTGTTCTTCAGACTGAAAGAATCAGAAAATGAAGTCCATGACTTTGGTTGGGCTCTTCGTCAGCTCAAGGCTGGAGAAAAGGTTCAGCGCAAAGGTTGGAATAGTAAGGGTATGTTCATTACCCTTCAGCCTGGATCCACAGTGAAGGGTGAACTCATGCGTAACGAACCTGCAAAGGAATTCTATAGCGGCAAACATTGTGTTATCATGTCTCATATAGATATGAAAGCGGCTGACGATTCCTACACAGTTGGTTGGAATGCAAGCCAAATTGACATGCTAGCAGAAGACTGGCAGTTAGCTTAACCATAATAAGGAAACTATGAAGGACGATCTTTATAAGGACATGCTTCCGAAATTAGATGGACTGGGAGATAATCGTATCTCCCAGAATTCTTTTCCCGGAAGTACGTTCCTGAACCTACATTTCGACTATCATTCAAAGCTAAAGGAGCTCAATGGAAACGGTAACACCAGAGAACATTGACGACTTTGTTGATAAGGCTATCAATGCTTGTTACGATAGGGCGAATCGAGCATTAGTCGATATAGCCAACAGACCAAGAGAAGTTCCGAAACCAGAACCAAAACCGGAACCTAAACCAAAGCCTAAGCCAAAGCCTAAAGAATCTGAGGAGGATCCAGAAAGAATTCACGATAAGGATTTTAGAATCCTAGCGAAGAAGTATGGATTCGATATTAGAACCGAAGGCCCAGATGATGATGATGCACTGTACGCATATGATGCAATACATCCTACGGCTAATGACTGGTTCCTGAATGTAGCTATGCTTAAATCCAGTGGTGTAGCAATCGTTGGACGCAAGTATACTACAGAATCACGTAACAAAGGAATGGTCTTCAATATAATCGGTACGACAGAATGTACTACTGTCAAAGAACTGGAAGAAGCCATCTGCACCATTGCCAAAAGTAGAGACGAATTCTTCAAACCTAAATCTACTAAGCGTAGTCAGAACAGATCTCGTACTTGGTAACTAACAAACACACACAACAAGGAAAAAACACATGGAAATCAATGCACTTACTATCAGTGCCATTGCAGTGGGAGCTCTCCTGCTGCTCCTCGCCTTCATTTTCATTATTGGATACGTTAAAGCTCCGCCTGATACCGCATATGTCATTTCCGGTATCCGTAAACAGCCTCGCTTCCTCATTGGTCGAGCTGGTGTTCGTATTCCGTTCTTGGAACAGAAGGACGAGCTTGTACTCAAGGCTATTCAAGTCGATGTAAATACGTCCGATGAAATTCCCACAGCGGATTTCATCAATATTACTGTCGATGCAAACGTCAACGTACAAGTTGATACTGAACTAGAAAAGAAAGAAGAAGAACGTTCTGGATTGCTTCAGAAAGCCGCTAGAAACTTCCTCAATCTTAAGGAAAAAGACATCATGGCAATGGTTCGACCAGTTCTTGAAGGTAATGTTCGAGAAATCGTTGGCAAGATGAATCTCAAAGCTATGGTGAATGATCGCCAGAAATTCTCTACTCTGGTTTCTGAAAACGTGCAGCCTGACCTTGCTGCCATGGGCTTAAAGCTCGTGTCTTTTAATGTGCAGAACTTTAAGGACAAGGAAGGCACTATTAGGAACATGGGTATCGACAATATTGAAGCAATCCGTAAGGATGCTGAAATCGCAAAGTCAAATGCCCAGAGAGATATTCGCATTGCTAAGGCTGAAGCTGACAATGAAGCCAGCATTGCAGAAGTAAAGTCTAAAACTGCAGTCGCCGAACGTGAGACTGATCTTGCTATCAAGAAGGCAGACCTCAAGAAGAAGTCTGATATCCAAGAAGCAATCGCCGATGCTGCTAAGGGCATCGAAGCCGCTAATCAGCAGAAAACCTTGAATATCACGGAAGCCGAAGCTGAAACTGCAAAGCAGATGAAGCTCATCGAAGTCCGTCAGGAAGAAGCTAATGTTACCGAAAAGGAACTTGTTGCCAAGGTGATTCGTCCGGCTGAAGCTGCAAAGCAAGCCACTATCATTAAGGCTGAAGGTGAACAGAAGGCTAAGCTCATTGCTGCTGAAACCAACCTTGAAACCACCAAGAAGAATGCTGATGCTGAAAAGTATCAGCGTGAACGTGAAGCTGAAGTCAAGCTGTTCAATGAACAGAAGGATGCGGAGGCCGAGCGCTACAAACAAGAGCAAAACGCCGAAGGTGTCAAGGCTATGGCTGACGCTGACCTTAAGACTGCTCTTGCTAAGGCTCAAGGTGTTGAAGCTAACGGTAAGGCTGAAGCTGCTGCTATCGAAGCTAAGGGTCTCGCCGAAGCCGAAGCCAAGGACAAGATGGCTGATGCTATGGCTAAGTTTGGCGATGCCGCTAAGCAAGACCTTACTCTTGAAACCGTTAAGGCGTTTGTTGCTGTTCTTCCGGAAGTTGCTGGTAACATTACCAAGCACTTCGAGAAGGTTGGTAACTACACTATCTACGGTGAAGGTGGCGGTGCTAAGCTGGTTGGTGATGCAACTCAGGCAATGTCTCAGATTATTGCATCCGTCAAGGAAGCAACTGGTCTTGATGCCGCAGGTATCTTGAACAGCTTCCTTGGTAGCCGTACTGCACTCGCAGTAGCTGACAAGAAAGAGTAAAACTAAAAGATTTTACCCATAAAACCTCGATGGGGAGAGGCTCTAGAAATAGAGTCTCTCTTTTTTTCGTAAAATTCTATGCTCCGACATTATATTATTAATGGCCTTATAATCCTATAAGACAGTGTTACTAGCCCACAAAGACTAGTGCAACCGTCATATCTAACCGGAAGATATGACTAACTGTGCGTTTGTTCCATTCGCACATAAAAGGAAAATGGATATTATTGAGACAACGGTACTGTCTCATAGGTGATCCGCATCTTATGTATATTTGATGCGATAAGGTCACACCGAACGGATAACGGTAAATATTATCCAAAAGGCAAGGAGGTACTTCATGTACAGATACCGCTTCTTCCTCAGCAACCTCGACGTAGTCGAAGTCTATGCAGACTCATACGCCGATGCCATCGCTGAATTCCTCGTCTAAAAAAGACAGGAATAGGAACTCTCGTGCGCAGACAGCGAGAATAAATAATTAGGCGAGAATCTCTAAAGATGGCTTAGAGAATCTAGGGAATGCAAAACCACTTAACTGTGGCTTCTCGAAACTGTGCTGGCCCAATGACCAGAAACCGTTACAAAGAGGTGTCCTATGACAACAATTTGTAATGCCTTCAGCCTCCAGATGATGAAGGAATTCCCTGCGACAATCACGATTGAAGAAATCGCTGAACCGTCCAAGGAAGAACTTTCGAAGATGGATTCGGCTGTTGGTCATGCTGACACTGCAGCTGTCCTTGGTGTGCCGTTCGTTCGCAAGAACGTTCAGCTCGAAAAAGGCGATGTTGTGGTTGTCGCTCAGCTTACTGGAGGCCGTCTCCCGGAAGGTTCTAGAACCCTACCGGAAGGCTTTGCCTTTAAGTGGCTGAAGGTGACCATCGGCTGATAGCTGAAGAGCTACGCACGAATACAATGCCAATGTATAAACGTGCGAATAAAAAAAAGGATAGCAGCCTATGCTGCGTCCTTTTCTTTTTTCCTAGCTTTAGATCTCCTGCAAGCTTCTAGATACTTAGCATATCTCACAGGATCCTTTTTCATAGCTTCACGCTTCTTAGCATTACGCTCACGTTCTTTTTCCTTAAACAATGGATCAGTAGCCTTTCTATGGTCATATGATTTCTTTGATCTTACGGCATCTGGAGTTCTGCCTTTGCTCTTCCGTTTCTTTTTTACAGGAGCTGAAATGTATGCATTAATAAATGATAAAGAGGATTCTGTCAGTCGTGCTTTTGTATCCTTGTATATGTCGCTCATAATACCTTCCTATAATAGTCTCATTCTTATATATTTTTTCTTTTTTATAAATAAAAAGAAAAAAAAAATAAATGGCCTAGACCGAAGTCTAGACCATTTAAAGTCTTCACAACAATTAGTGGATGAACGTTTCCGTAGGCAAGTACGGGCTCGTTCCAGCAAACGAATAGAAATTCGCGCTATTGTTGGTAATTGTCACACGACCAGCACCCGGAAGCACGTCAACGTAAGCGTAACGGCGAGAGGTGAGGATCGTCGGAACATAGGTATTGCGCGGGCTGTTGTAGCCAGAGCCAGCCTGTTCGAGCATGAAGCTATAGGTGTACAGCTTGTAAGTCATCTGATCCTGAACGGTCGGGATGAAGAGCACACGGATAGCACCCTGCGGGATGTTCGGGGAGGACACAACCTTCCAGCTGTTGATGCCCTGATACTGACCGAAGGCAATGTTAGCATTCACGCCAGCATATTCGGACTGACCGTTACCCTGATAGACCCAGTTGATTTCCGGCACGAGGGCGGCATCCAACGGGTTGCAAGCGGCAACGAAGTAACCCTGTTCATAATGGTACATGTTGATGATGCTCATAGAGAGATGGTCGAGCACCTTGCCAAGCATCTTGGGCCATTCAGCCGGGTTCAGCTGGTAGTTACCAACGGGCTTAGCAGAGAATGCACGAACGAAGTCACCATTCGGAGCCTGTTCGATAGCATCATCGATAACTTCATCCATGAAGTTCACACCATCCAAGTCCATCTTCTGAGCGAGGAAGCTAGAGAGGATTTCGACGAGCTTGGAGACACCATTCAGAGTGAACATACGGAGCAAATCCGTGATGTATTCATTCGGAACCGGAGCTTCAAGGTGTTCGCCAGTACCGATGTGGATTTCCTTATCGCGGATATCGAAGCCAACCTGAAGCGTGCTGTTGTTCATAACAGAGGACACGAAGGCCTTGATCATCACGAAATTGAGCTTGTCGCCCTGATCCATGAGAGTGAGACGACCAGTCTTCACGTCAACGTCACCGTAGACGGAGTCAGTGAGGGTCACAATCACAGTACCAGCTTCGCCACCAACGCAAGTGGCATCAACTTCGACATCGAGCGAGATCACACCCTTGATGCCACCACGACGAGTACCGCATTCGATCTTGCAGTTCTTGACGAGGTCATTGGCAGTGAGGGCTTCACCATTGAGGGTGAGTTCGGTAGCAAGTTCAGTAGCAACGCCATTGTAGAACACGGTGTCGCCAGCGGCAGGAGCCTTGAACTGAGCGCAAATGATAGAAACATTCACGTCAACTTCATCGTTGTCCTTAACCATGGCAAGAGCGTCAGAATACTTCTGAGTGACAGTGCCATAGGTGGTCGTGGTCTTGTCATTACCGTATTCGTCCACATCCTTACCAGTGAGGAGGTTCATGGAGAAGCAACGGTTCGTGAACTTGAACTTCACATCTTCAGCAAGGCGAACCTTAGAGACAGCGGTATCGATGTCCATGAGGTTTTCAGGCACATAGTGCTTGTTGCCCTGCAAGTCCTTGAGCCAAGGATGGAGGTAGTTGATGGTGAACTTCGGCTTTTCGACAGCTTCGGTCGGGAGAGCCTTGTTCATAGCGGTACGAGCCCAGCTCTTACGGAGCATCGGGGTCTGAAGGAAGGACATCGGAGAAACAGTACCGAGAGCAGCTTCTTCAAGAGCTTCAAGGCGAGAGGCTTCAGCGATGGTCTTGAACTGCTCGGCTTCTTCGTCATTAAGACCCTGAGCGAGCATTTCAGTATAACGACCAAAGAGGGAGTTGTCGGACATCACATCTTTAAAGTCGTCGGCGTTGAACACGTTGATGTTGCTAGCGGAGAATTCTTCAGCCACTTCACGAAGAGTAGAGGTAAAGGAATCACTCACAGCAGACACCTTCGAGGACGGTTGCATGTAAGAAATGTTAGACATTGTTTGTCTTCCTTATTTTTAGGTGAAACAGAGCCAAAACATAAAGTTATCTTGACTCAGAAACGAAAAAACCTATTTATACTAGGATCCTAGGTATTTTCTCAATGTATAGTTAGATGGAGTTAAAATTTTTGAGTGAAAATTGTAAGTTTTTTGCGTATCTAGATGTTGAACGAACAAAGATTGATTTATCAAATGAACTTTTTATAAATACAATATCAAAGGAGTCTATCATGGCAGAATGCAAAGCTGAAGTTAAGCTGAGTAAGAAAGAACAAAAAGCTCAGGCTGAATATGAGAAGCTTGTAGAAGCAGAAAAGAAAAAGGTCACTAAAGTTCTACATATTACTATTATGGGAGAACCTAAAGCTTGGAAGCGTGAGAGAGCAAGACTTGGCAAGGGAAGAACTTTCGTTGCCATGTATGACCCTAACACTTCCATAAAGAAGGTTATCCAAGACTATATTATTGACGAGATGGCTGAACAAGGCATTTCTAAAATAATGGAAGCTCCGGTATACTTAAGAGTGGAAAGTTATAAGAAGATTCCCAAATCTCTTAGTGCAGCTAAAGCAAGGCTGTATGAAGAAAAATGGCTTCTTCCTGCGTCTAAACCGGACGTTGATAACTATTCAAAGCTCTTCATGGATGCCGCAAACAGTATTCTATGGGATGATGACAAACAGGTAGCCCATCTTGAGGCTTGGAAGTATTTGTCAATCAACCCTAGATTGGAGATCTTTGTTGAATTCAAGGAGTAACAATGAACTTAGCCGTTACAGGGGTAAATAATTATCGTTCAAGAGTGAACGATGAGCTCGGAATGAGCGCAGTTATGGCTTCACTAAATGAACTTTGGGCAGCAAGACAAGATAATATTTCCGCTGCAATGGAAGGATTAAACCGTGCTTTTAATTTCTGTATCAGTAGGTGCAATGGCGAATTCGATAGCAGCTGGCTATTTAAAGTGTCAGCGCTCATCGATAATCTAAGCTTCGCTATAAAAGAAAAAATGAAGCAAGGTTATACAATCAAGAAAAAGCTCTTAAAGAGATTTTTCATGTCTTGTCTATATGCTGATGAAAGCATAACTGCTATGATTCTAGAAGACGAAAAGAAATTCTCTAAGCTGATGTCTCACTTTAACTCCAGAGCATTATATAATTCTACTGGAGTTGAAAAGGTAAGAAAGGCAAACGAGACATTCGGCGTAGTAGATACTGAGATAGATCCTGATTGCACTTATACAACAATGATGCTAAATTCCATTACTAGAAACAGTGTTGAAACTATGGATGAAGCTGATATTGCAGGATGGGTGTCGGAACTAAAGTATTACGATAATGTTGATGATATGGAAGAGGATCTTAGGGTAGAAAGAGAAAAACCTACCGGATCTGTTATCTCCCTAAGGATTCCAAATACTGATCATGGAATCATGGTATCTATGACTGAAGTTCAAACTATGGAAGATCCATGTTTGATCAGTCCAGATGTTCTATGGGGTGTCCTGTATCTACTTGATGATTATGCTGCACAAAACAAGGATCCGAATTTCGACGGAGTCTTCATAGACAGACTTAAAGATTTCTATCTTGAAGTCGAAAAATGCAAGACCGAGCGAGAAAAGATCACTTGCTATCTTAATGGTTGTAAAGATTATTCTAACGATCTTGAAGACGCAGCAGAAATCATGACTAAATATAATATTCCCAAGGTAATATCGTCATGGGCTATTGACGAGTACCCTGAGAGTGTGAAGTTAGTCGGTGGAATGTTGTCTTCCGGTGAACACATTATCTTTGAACAAGCTCTGATTCCAGAATCGGAAGAGACGATGTTTATTGAGACAGCGGACTATGATGCCTTTGTAGGCATTGTACAAAGCATCAATTCATCTTATGAACGCTTGAAGTTCTACTACGATGAATTCGAGTCTCGCAAACAAGACAAAAAAGAATAAATAAACATAGGCTTTAAGCCTATGTTTTTATTTTTTGTCTTTCATTAATTCATACAGCATCGCATTATTAATTAACATCTTCGACGCAGTATACAAGTCAAATCTTCTACACAGCTCAACCATTGCTATGAATCCACTGTAAGGTACGAAAGCTGCTACGTCTGCAGTGAAGTACAAATACACGCCTGGTTCAGATGTCTTCGCCTCTGTATTGTTGTCAACGAATGGCACAAATAACAGAGACCTACCGTTACACAAGTCTTCTATCTTGAAGCCATTCTCATATCCTTTCTTGACATAATAACAGCCATTTTCTATATAGAACGATTCACCAATAAATTCTTCACATTCCTTCATTCCAGCCTTGAATGTTTCCATACACAGATATGAAGCAGTTGCAGAATAATAAGATCCGCCGTCTCTATAAGAAATCGTAAGATAATCACTGGACAACATCCTTAAAGACTTTGAACCGTCATTTCTACTAAATTCCTTGAATGTATCTTCATCGTTCCTGACTAACAGAGAAATCCTTACACCTGAGTTTGGGATAATAAGAATAGTCTCTTCTATGGTATCGTACATAAAAATACTCCTTGTTGGTCTTCAACAAGGAGTTCAGTGCATTAAGGAATTGGTTTGTTTCTTAGTTGGCTAATTTTATGCTTATTGATTTCTATCACAGCGTGCTGAATCACGTTGTATTCGCCAGTTACATACGAAACAAGGTTCTCCATATCGCCTAAATAAATATAAAGAATTTGCCTGTACGTTGGAGATACTTCAGCGATAGTAGACGTTACTAACCTAGCGATGTCCATCATGCTCTTATCAGAGCTAACGATGTCAGCTTGGTCACTGTTTTTAGCGATAGCCGATGTAATAGCTATGTAATGTTTGACTTTCTTCTGGATGATCTCAAGGAGTAGTGCAAAATCACGTTCCTTGTTCAGACCATACTTCAGGAGGTACGCACTCCTCAGTCTTGCCATCGCTTTCTCTTCTTTCTTCTTCCTTCTCTTGGCAAAGAAATTCTTTATCCACTTGATCATGTTTTTCTCCGTTTTGGTTAGTAATTTGTATGATCCGTTCTACCTGTCTGGGCATAATTCTAAGTTTCCTGATATTAGAATTATTCAGGCTCTCGGATGCAGAAGCCTTGACTAAGAACTTCAATCTCTCAATGTCATCCTTCGTCATTACATAGGCGAATTTCTTTACGAAGTTCTGCCAGTTTCCGGTAACATTCTTCAGGGAGAGTGTGATAGCCCCACTATGGGCTAGTTCATGAGCTGTCAGTGATAGCGGAATTAATCCTACATTTCCCAAGAAATGCTCAAGTACTACTCTGGAGACAATGGTAAAACTAGATACGTCTTCATTGTTAGCCAAAGCATCATCAAGGATTATCCTAGTAATGTCAAATAAAGAAAACGGGAAGTGATGAATTTCGATTCTGCAATCCTCTCTGGTTACACCAGCGAAGATTGCGCAATCATTCATCTCTGCATTTTCTTTTAGGAACGAGAGGTAATCACGAAGTTCCATAGAAGCCCTAACGAGCTTCTCTAGATACTTCACGTACTTGGCTTTGGCTTTATGGTCTTCTTGAAGATAAGCGAGGTTTTCAAATTTACCGTAACCGTCAAACTTGTCAGTATCTTTAAACGTAACTTTAGTAGATAAAGTATTATCTGACTCTGTTTGAGTAGGCGGTTCTATATCCTTTGGCAATTGCATAAGCTTCCTTCTCTGTTGGATTTTCAATGATTAATGTTCTAGTATCACGATCAATTCTTATATTATATCTAGCGACAAGTTTAATTATATAATCTGATATCAGATTGCCTCTGAGCATATGGCATAACTCAACACGGTCTCTAACTTCTATTTCTTCTGAATCAATCGATGGAGGTGGTATTACTATCGACTGCATTATAACCTACCTGTGGGATTTCTGATGGTGAATATACTGGCTGTTTCTTGACAGTCAGGAAATTCTTATCCTTATTTAATATATAGCCTTTCTTCGTCATATCTATAAGCTTCGAGAAGCTGGCTACAGTTTCAGGTTCAAGGTCTTCCTTATACTCCTTAAAAAATTCTAAGAAATGCCCACAGACACTTGATAGCGGAATGAAAACCTTTCCACTGTGTCTAAGCTGGTGTACAGTCTTCGACAGTACTGTAAATCCTACCTTTAAGTCAAAGTGTAGCTTCATTACTACATCGGCTACCATAAATGTATTGAAGGGTATGTGCTCCCTAATAAATCTACTAGTGACTGCCGAGCAGATTTCATATAGAGTAAACGGATAGTGGTCTACTTCTAGGGTAGCATCTTCACTAGATACCATTCCAAGAACATTGCAGGTTTGAATTCCAGTTCCACCAAATTCATTATGCACTTTATAAATAAAGGTCTTGTACTCATCAGACTGTCTAACCATCTTTTCACATGCTTTAATAAAGGCATTGTACTCTCTGGAATCCAAAATTTTTTCTCTTTTAAATACCTCTTTAAAATAATCTCCAGAGACAGCCCCATCCTTATGGGTTACATTAATCTGGTTTTCTACTTTAATATTTGCCGAAACGATTTCTTCAATGGGATCCATAATATCTCCTTTCAAGATATAGTTCGAAAAAAGAAATGGCTCTATATAGAGCCATTCCTAAAATTACATTGGAACCGTGATAGTCTCGCTATTACCGATTTTCTCACCATTAAGCTCAAGGCTTATAGTAAATTCCGTATACGACTTGTCACCATCGTATCCAATGCTATCGTTGGAGTTTATTTTAATTGTTAGATTTTCTTTTAGGAAAGCTATAAGTTCTTCCTTACTCATCCTAGCCTCTCTTACCAATGGGAGGATCTGGGAGGCTTCCCCACGGAAGTCTTCCAAAGCTGTTGTCAATTAATCGAGCCATTTTTTTCATTTTTGTATTCCTTTGTTATGCCTACAACATTATAGACACTATTTAATATGTGACCAACGTTTTCAAAAATACATTTTGCAATAGACCTAACTAAAGAATGACAACCACATACAATGGAGTAAAACATGTCCGAAGAAACCAAAACCGAAGAAATCAAGTCTGAAGCTGTCGATATGGAAGCCGAAGCTAAGCAGCGTGAAGCAGCAGAAGAACAGAACCGTGAATATGCTATCAAGCACATTGTAGAAGTCTACAAGGGTGAAACCATGAAGCATATCGAAGTGACTAAGGGTTACTATAAGACTCTGTACTTCGAACTCCAGAAGGAAATGACTGAAACTGGTAAGGGAATCCCTGACTTTGAAAAGTCTGCTATGGAATACTTTGAAAACGTCACTTCCCACCATGACGAAGATAAGCTTAGCAATCCTGAAGTTACCAAGTATCTTGCTCTTCGCCACTTCAATCATTCTACCCACGGCGAATTCCGTATCACTGAAGAAGAAGCTGAAAGAGGCGAAGAACTTATCCGTCAGCACCGTATCAGCAATACCCACCACGTTGAATGCGGTATGTTCCATTTGGCTCGTTGCACTACGTTCGGTGAAAACAAGTCTCCGTTCAAGTACAACTACTTTGCACTTATGGAAATGGCTGCTGACTGGTGTTCCGTGGCTGAAGAACTTGGTGTTGACGTAATCCGTTGGTTCCATACACAGCTTAAGCGTGGAGTGTATGTGCTTCCGGATGAAGTGATCCAGACTCTTGAACACTTTGCAAGGCTCTTGAAACCGTTCCTCGAAGAAAACCGCAAGCTTGGAAGATTCGGTCTTAATCAGCCTGATCATTGCATCAAGTAAGAACTTATAGCTGAAGAAAATTCTTCAGCTATTTTTATATAGTGAGGCTGTATGAACGAAGAGATAAGGACAATGGCTACTATCTATGCAGCACAGAATGCCGGAAATCCAGATGGTTTCTACTATTCCATTACAGCTCCGGGCCATTTTGCTGCCGTAGCATTTGTAGCCTTTATTGTACTTATAGGGGTGGTACTTTTTATTTTTGATATTTTCTCACCAAAGGAATAATATGGATGAAGAAGTAAACATTGATGTAAAGGAAACTACTCTTGAAAATTTCCTGAGTAAGAATGAATCCGTCGTTAAGCAGATAATTTCTAAGATCCCTGCCGGAAACAAGGAAATGCTATCGAATCTAGTATTAAAGATTCTTGATGACAAAAGTACAAAGCTTCTGTCTGTGATCGGAACTAGACTTAAGCGTGAGATTGGATTCCAACAGGAGCTAAAGCTACTGTTGTGGTTTATATCTGAAAAGGTGCTACTAACAGGAAAGAACCAGTGGAGCAGAATATCTGGAGGAGCCTATAGCGGATTCCCCGATGCTGTGAAGGCAGATATTATGAGCCGAAAAGTCTATATCGCATATATAAACGAGGCAGATTTTAATGGTTTGACTGTAAAAGATATCGAAAATTCTTTATAAATGAACTGAATTTACTAACTAACCATTGAAATACGGGTCGCGACCGAAGAAACCTGTAGTTTTCATAAACGTTTAACTTACAAACAAGGATACATACTATGTACTTTGAAAAATTCCTCGACGGCTCCTACGCCGCCTCTGAAAGCGTTTCGCACGTGGATATTCTCGTTTCCGCTATGGAAGGCGCTGAATTTGCCGCTGACGCTGAAATCGCTCTTATCGAAGAAGATGGTCGTCTTTGCATGACCGTTGGTGCTGAAGGTATCGGCGATGCTATGGCTGCTGTTGCTGACAAGGCCAAGGAAATTGGTACGAAGATTTGGAAGTGGCTCGTTGAGTTCATGCGCAAGGTTCGTGCTTTCGTGTCTCAGGCCATCATTTCTCTCCGTCAGGGTGCTGTTATGAACACTCTGAAGAAGATCATTGCTAAGGGTAAGACCAAGGCTAAGAATGATGAATGGATGGAAAATGCTCCGAAGCCGGAACGTGTTACCAAGTGGAACGTTGATTTGCAGCGTGCTGTGAACGGCATTTGGTTCATCACTGAAAAGGCTATCGACAAGCTCTATGACACCGCTGGCAAGCTCAACAACAAGCTCACCAAGTCGATGGGCAAGTCTGAATCTTTCGGTAGCACTCACGATGGTACGGGTGCTTATACCAACATGAAGTCCGGCGTTGCTGACTCTGATGGCGAAATCGATGCTATCCTCGATGAAATTCCGACCATCAAGGATGACAATGGCACCACGCAGACCTTCAGAAACCACACCACGACTGCTCAGGGCAAGATGGCTAACTCTCAGTGGGCCATTCGTCTCGATGGCAATATCGTGAAGCAGATGAAGATTGACTCCAACGAAAACAACAGCAAAATCATTCAGAAGGCTGTTTCCGCTGCCAACTGGCTCGCCAACAGCATGAAGAAGGATCCTGTCCTCAAGGCTTACGACATTCTCAAGCTCCTCGATACCGAAGTGTCCTTCGTGAAGAAACTCTGCGAAGACGCTGGTAAGGCTGGTGCTAAGGAACTCAAGAGAATCAAGAAGATCCAGAAGGCCGTTTCCAAGATCGGTACGACTGTTACGCTCTTCTGCCGTCGTCAGCTCGGTTCCTACAAGAAGGCTACTGCGCTCATCATGCGTATGTACTCTGTTGCTGGTTCCATGGAAAAGGACGACTATAACGAAGACTAATTCGGCCTCGTTTCTAGTGCTTATTAAACCTATAAGGGTAAAACCTTATAGGTTTATTTTTATGAACTCATGATTGAAAAACAATGAGGACATTATGGACTTGAAAGAATTTGAAAACCTCTCCGTAGAGGATAAGGAAATCCTTATGGAGATCCTTAATGATACTATGGATATCTTTAGAGAATACCCTGACGAAGAAGAACCTGAAAAGGTTGAAGCTCAAGAAGGCGTAATGATTAAGCGCATGAACTGGACTACTCAGGGCGTGATAGATAAGAAGGTGTCTAAGGTCTGTGTGCTTTTGGCTAAAGCTAATGGCGATCCATTGTACAATAGATTCAAAGTCTTTAGAGATAAATGGAGATTCTTCAGAGAGAAGATTCGTCTCAAATACGGTGGAAGAGCCAGAGCTATTGTACTTTCCAATGGTGGTGTGAATGCTACCGATCTTGGAGAAGCTGTGAAGGCTGCTCTGCATAAATAATACTAGTGTCTCTAAACAGAGACACTTAATTTAACCAAAGGAACCATATGGAACTTGAATACTCTAATTTTGATGAGGAAATCGAAGCTCTGAAGAAAGAAGCAAACGAGCTAGATTCCCTGTATAAAGACTCTGAAATACTTTTAAAGAATGTGCAGAACTCTAGGAGCCGTGGAAGTCTAGCATTCTCCCATCTCCAGACTGGAAACTTGATTGCAATTAAAAATGCCAAAATATCCGCTATCAAAGGCATAATGACACTCAAGGAAAAGAAATTCAAACAGCAGCTACAGAAGTTTGCTCTTGATGAAGCTAGCAATAGTGGTGGTTTCTCTGTTGGTGAGCTTGTTGATATCTTGTCTGCCAATAACGTATCGTATAATCCTAAGAATTTCACTGATGCTGAAGTTGTTGAAGAGGACTTTGAAGCCAAGGTCAAAGAGCAGCTTGAGAAGTCTAAGGAAGTTGCCAAAGCTTCTTATGCGGAGAATGATGGTGGAGACTTTACTCCTGAAGAATATGAAGCTCCTGAACCAGAGCAGGATCCGGATACTATCGCAGTTGAAGACCTTGTGGACATTCCTGTTAAGACTAGCGAATACGAAATTGTTGCTGAAGCTAAGACTGGAAAGCTTCATGTGATCGACCTTGCAGCTAGCCATGATGATATCATTGTCGAAATGGATAAGAACCTAGTTGGTATAAATGAGGACGAGTTAGCTGAAATGGATACCAGTGGTATAATCCCTAAGGCTAAATTCAGAGGCAAGGATATCGAAGTAGTCGAGATTGAGACTTAAATTAATGGTGTACTTAGGTACACCATTTTTTAATCTTCTTAACTAATAAATGCACGAAGATAGAGAGGACTATATGAGCGATAAGTACAAACTAGTTTCAGTCAAAAAATTGACTACAAAGACTGGTCTGAATTATTACAATAATGGTGTACTGACCGTATACTACAAGAACGGTAAGCGTACATATGAATTTGATGAAGATCCGACTGTGAGATTCCATGTCTCTAAGCCTGAATTTGTAGAGAAGCATGGAGACAATCCTTACGTCGTTCCTCTGGAAGAAACTGAAGAGATCGAATGCAAGTATAAGGAAGTCTATGAAGCCATTATTGACTATCAGGCTACATTTGATCCTGAAGCTGCTGTAAAGAATTCGAAGTTGCTTGATAGCTTTAGAAAGCGTAAAGTTAGTCCCGAGAATTTCTTTCTCTGCCCATTCGTCCATGGCGCTGACGTTGATCTCACTGACCACTATATTCGCAGGTTCAACGATGAAAAAATCGCCCCTAATGGTGGAGAAGACCAAGATGTTCGTCTGAACAAGGTGTTCTGGGATATTGAATGCGATAACTACATCGTAAGACGATTTGTTGAAGCGGATGAAGCTATCACTCCTATTAATGCTATATCTTGTTTCGATAGTAGAACGGCTACGCTCGTATTGAGATTCCTTGATGATACCATCGAAGGACAGTATGTGGCAAAGAATCCTCAGATTGACAAGTTCAAACACGAGATCGATGCTATTACTGCGAAGTATGAAGCCGAGTGGAACGAAATTCAGACTAAAATCTTCAAAGAAATAAAGAAGCCACATATCAATGTCGAAATCAAGTTCTATGGGTATGAAATAGATCTTATTCAGGATCACTTCAATGATCTCAACTACAGGTTTGGTGCAGACGTTGTCATAGCATTCAACCATGGCTTTGACTGGGGTTTCACTATCAAGCGTCTTGAGAATCTTGGGTTCGATCCGGGCGATATAATTGCTCCTAAAGAATTTCCGAAGGATTATCGTAGGGCTTACTACATTGCGGACAGATTTGCAAAGGATATTAAGAAGCGCCATGACGCATTCTATATTCCTGCTTTCTATTGCATTATCGATATGCAGCAGAACTATTATGCAATCCGTAACATGAGCCCAGAAGACTATACTCTTGACTGGTTGGCTGAAAGTGTTATCGGTGTCCGTAAGGTTGAACACGATGATATTGAAATGGCTGACTTCCCATACGAAGACTACGAGTTGTTCTGTAAATACTCAGGACAGGATACTCTGGTTATGTACTGGATTGAAGAGAAAGTCAGTGACGTTGATACGATCATGCTATTCAGAGGTCTAACACATACTCGTGAGAACAAGGTGTTGACCAAGACTACAATGCTTCGTAACTTCATCGAGTGGTTCTTTATCAACAAGTGCGATCTGGTGCTGTCTAACAACCGTACAAGATTGTTCAATAAGATCTACGACAAGAAGCGAGCCAACGGAGATAATCCTATCAAGTATCCAGAGCTAGAGCCGTATAGGAAAGATGCTATGGGCGCCGACTATACCGAAGTAGGCGAAGCTGAAGATGAAGACGAATTGTTAAATGATGATCTTGAAGAAATCGAGTCTCAGGTTACAAAGATTCAAGAAGAAAAGAAAGTCAAGTTCAAGGGTGCATTCGTGGCTGACCCTAATCTTCTTATCGCAAACGGTATTAAGATTTTGGGTAAGGCTAGTACATTGATCTATGACTTTGTATGTGACTCTGACTTGTCTTCTCTATATCCGTCTATTAAGATTGCGTGGAACCTCTTTATCACGACTATGCTTGGAAAGATTCTTCCGAAGAGCAATACGAATGATATCGAATACTCTGCAACTCTTGCCAATTATATCATGACTAGAAACGATATCAAAATTGGCGAACAATATTTTGGACTTCCGTCGCACACGGAATGGACAAAGATGATTCTCTCTCGTGCATAAAAATTATCCACTAGGCTTTTGCTTAGTGGATAATTTTATATAAAGATATAGCCTTAATTAAGGAGTCTATTATAATGGCCACAGAAATAGAAGAAAAAGAAGACGAAAGAAGCTTCGAAGAAATTGAAAAAGAAGCCAATGAAAATTTCAATACACGAATCGATACACTCTTAGAAGAGGTACTTTATGGAATCTAGCGCACTGAGCGAAATGGCCCATACTGCGGAAATGGTTAATCCGTCTCCGGAGACAACGCCATTTGTCAGATCTTCAGCATTGTTCAAGTTTGTGCTGAAGATGAAGAAGAAAATTAGTGATGAACACTTCGATTATGTCGAGAAGTGTCTGAAGACTATCGCTGATCCCAATAACAACGCTAATAATTGCGTCATGTTTACGGACATTGAAAATGAAACGATGGATCAGCCGTTGTGGTATTTCGGTCTTAACAAGGAAACATTAGAACCTGAACCGATTGATGTTATGAAGTATCCCGATTACAGGACGTATTCTTTGATCGTCATTAGTGGCGGTAAGAATATTTGTATTCCCGGAAACTGGCGTGATACGATTATCTGTCCGTTCATTGATACGAAGTCAATCTTCAAGAACATCAAGAAAGCTAAAGACTATAATCCGGTCTTTACAAATACGAAAGCTTTGGAATCTGAAAGCAGTGGAAGACTTACTCTCTTCTATACTAGAGAGATTCCGATGATTTTCGACATGACAGATTGGAATCTTAAGCATGGTTCCTTTACAGATGAAGCAGGTCATATCCATATCTCTCTGGTTGGCGCTCAAGGTGTCGTTGTTAAGTTCCGAGAATTAGTGTCGGATGCTGATAAGTATGCTGACTATATTTTCAAGAATGACAATCTCGATCATCCTGAAAGATTCTTCTTCCCTGAAAACGTTCCCGATGGTTCTGAATTTGCAAAATACAGATATCTTCCGGGCGTAGTCATGCGAAAGGATGCCAAAGGACACATTTTCCCATCTGTGGAAATTCCGTGTATCTCCGGTATCAACAGTGATCTCTACACTGAAGAATCTGAAGATATGCAGGAATACTGTGTCTTACTGAGGACTTAGCGAAAAAGTCTTGTGGGGGTGTTAGCAATAATACCCTTACTTTTTTGTATATGGAACTTTCTAATGAAATTTATACAAGAGGCTGACATGGCAACTGAAGTGGATCCGACCCTTAACACCATTAGTAATGATCAATTTGGATTTATGCAAGCTTTTATGAAGCTTGCAGAAAAATGTTTCCCGCAGGTTCCGGATAATGCTGAAGATACTACTAAGGCTGGCATGTTCGGATACTTGACCGAAATTGCTTCTCATAGCTCTAAGGCTTCGCAGTTCCATAGAAATTTGCTCTATAACGAATTTTTCTTGAATACTGCTATCATGCCTTCGACAGTCTACAACACGGCTGAGTCGGAAGGCGTTGAACTCAAGGCTTCTAGACCTTCGTCTTGTACCCTCGTTGTTAACATTGAGAAGACTAAGTTCCTTAGCCTGATCGATGCTAGTGATACAGACTGGCTTGTTATCAATAGAGAAGATTTCCTTGTAAATCTTGATGATGTTGAGTTTAGACTTCCGTTCTCTTTGATCTTTAGCCGTAATGCCAATGGTATCAAAGGCTACTACAGAAGTATTTCTATCTCTGATGGTGGAAGGACTTGGTCTGCTGAAGCTCCGCTGTTTGAAACCCAGTATGACTTCAAGAACAACTTCTCAGTTCCTATTAAGGAATTCTTTGATCCGGCTGCAAATGCTACGATGGTTTCTTTTTCCATCCTTGTGTTCAATGTGATCTTTGAATACTACGAAAACATCTATACTGACTCCTCTAATGCAAGTATTAGTAAGTACATGATCGACTTCGAAAATAAGTATGTCAGTGCTACTGCATTTGAAAGAGTTAATGAAGAAGATGAATGGCAACAGCTGGAAGTAGTCACATCTTCTCTGAAGAGCGTTAGTGAAACTAGTCATAGTGTCTTCTTGAAGAGACTTGATAGCGATACTGTGCTCTACTACTTCGGTCGTGGTGACAGGTCTTATATTCCTGAAAACGGAACCTTCCTAAGATTTATTGTTGCTACTACCAACGGCGAAAATGGTAACTTTACCTTCAAGGGTACTCCTGCCATTAGCATTGATAAGGTTGACTACGCATCCGAATTTACTTCTTGGGTATTCTCCTCTCCGGCAGGTGGATCTGACGAAGATTCTCTGATGACTCATAAGAAGGATATCTATACTAACCGTACCAAGGCTAAGCTTCTTGGTTCTGAAAACGACCTTAATGAATTTTTTGCTAGTACGTCTGTTGGTAATGAGAAGACTAAAGTTCTGGTGTTCAAGAAAAGTGATGACTTGATTAACCGTGAATTTAACTCATTCTGTATGCTTTCCGATGACACTTGTACATACGAAACAAACACTATTCCGAATGTTCGTATTAATAATGTGATCGAAGAAGGTGATACTAAGAGAGCAAAGATTCTTCCTTATATGCCCATCAAGTATACGCTGCCATATGGTACCAAACATGATACTAACTCTGAGGCATACTATAAGGATGCTGAGGTAATTGATGTACGAGATCCGATCAACGACATCAAGTCTCTATTGCTCAATAGAAATGAGTTCATTTACTTCTCGCCGTACTCATATTATTTAATTAGTGGCGATACTAAAATAGATGTATACATCTATGATGAGCACGTTGACGAGAATTACTCTGTCTTCATCAAGACCCTTACATCTGAATCTACGGATACTCCTATTATTAACTTTGTGAAGGCAAAGAGAAATCCTGCTCTTAGTAATCTCATCCATGTATATGCCTATGTGACTGAAGCTGAGACTAGCAATAACCGTTATTTTTTGATGCTAAAGAATAATGAAGATAAGACCATTGCAATCGAACTTGTAAGAAATGTCGATGAAGGCTGTTATGAGATTGCTCTCTACACCACTGACATTGCTTCAGGTACTACTTATAAAGCTCATAGCATTGGTGTTAAGAGCTATGGCTATGATATGTACGAGACTGAGTTCTATGCTGAAGGATCTGATACTCCTTCGTGGAAGAAACAGGATCTTGAACAGTTCTTGGCTACAGCAGAAGCATATATCTATTGTCTTGAACCAATCGATAACAACAACTTGATTCCTGACAACAAGTCCGAGTACGACGATCTTAAGGGTGCTACCATAGAACTGGTTGATTACAGACTTAAGTCTATCAGTACAATTTCTGGTGGCTTTAAGTTCTTCGAGAACATGAATGATGTTATGTCCGTCGAAGTTAAGATCAGACCTAATGAAGACCCTGATACACATGATATTTTTCTCGATATGATGCCGCTCGTTGGTGGTAGGATGCTCTACTCTGACTCCGTTTACAATAGCTTCATGGCTCTCGAAAAGAGTGTCGTAGAATCTATCAGAGCAGCTGCAAAACGTCTTCACAACAATACTAGACTGAACCTTAAGTTCTTCAACACTTATGGAAGGACTACATTCTGGTATGGTCAGACCCTTGCCACGTCTGAAAGTGAACAAGTCACGAAGTGCTTGGAGAAACCGAACCTCTTCTATGAAATCATTGTCGATAGACCTAACGGTTACGATGAAGATATCGAAAAGGGAATCTCCGGAATTATCCGCAACTGGACTGAATCCTTGTTTGACATGATTTACAACAATGTGCTTATCACAGAACGTATTTCTCTTAGTAACCTATTGAAAGAATTGGAATCTAAGATTACAGACTGTGACTCCATCAATATTAAATCTGTTAATGAGATTGATCACCTTAAGTATATCATTCCTATTACTGGATATAGAGATCTACTGTCTGGTGAAGGGTCTAAGGAAGACTTCGTTCCTTCATTCTTGTCTGTGAACCTTGGTGTTCTTAATGAAAGCCGTTCTCTCAAGAAAGAAAACGATATCCTTATTCAGTTCATTTCTTAAAATTAAATTCAGTATACTAATGTATACTGAATTTTTTATTAGTCAATGTCAGGAACCAAGGATACTGGCAGAAGATCCGAATCTGTGACGGTATCAGACTTTATGCCAGCACCAATCAAGAATGTATCAAAAGTATTCAATGCAACTTTCTCGAACACTGAAGATCCTTCCAAGACATCCTTGAGGTTTACATAACCGTCAGTCTGGATCTTCTCATACATAACTCTCTTGGCACCCATGTTGTCGCTTCGTGCTCCCATGAGCTCCTGAAGAGTAGCATCGTTCTGCTGAAGGATCAATGCATAGGATTCAACGTCGGAGTTTCTTGCAACCTTAGAATCAGAAGTCACAGTACCAGTGAGCTGGTTTCTCTTATCAATGTCAAGGGTCACACCAGACTTATGAGTAACAACTTGTTCAAGTCTCTTGATGGAAAGATACAATACTGGAACTCTGGTAGCAGTTCTAATGAAGTCTCCATTGCTGTTCTTCTGGTCTCTGTAGTAGACGTATTCCTCCATAGGAATATTTAGAATCTTCAGAGCCTTTTCAATCTGACCGAAGTCCGGTTCATTCTTGAACGGAAGAACTTCAAGTCTAAAATAAGCGTCCTTATCGGCAAGGAACTTGTTCATCCAAGAATTAAACTGAGCATCACTCATTTTATTAAACATGGTTCTATACTTTTCAGTATTCTCACCAGATTTGTCTAGAGTGCTCATCACGCTATAAACAAGGTCTTCTACTTTCTTTCTTTTTCCAGTACTCATAAGGAAACTCCTTTCTATTATTGAGTTCATAGCCGAACTAGTTATTGAACTAAGGAGCAATTATGAACTTGAAACTTTCCGAAATGGTAGCCCGAAAAGTTTCATATCAATTAACTAAAAATACTAGCTTCCTTAAGATACACCAATTCCTTAAGGAAAAAGGAATCAAGAACAATAAGTTCTTTCTAGCATTATATGATAAAGATCTAGAGAATATAGACCCTAGGGCTGCTAACCTTCCTAAAAAAATTAAAGCTAAGATTATTACAGAATGCAGAGTGAATCCTTGGTACTTCTTCAGAGAAGTCGTAAGAATCCCTGTGCCGGGTGGTGACATCCCCTACGAACTCCACCGTGGTAACTTAGCTCTGAACTACCTGTCGTTGAACAATATCGATACCATTGTCTTAATGCCTCGTCAGCATGGTAAGACTATTGGCGCTGTGGTATTGTTCGTATGGCTTTTCTTTTTTGGTACTAAGAATACTACTGTAACCTTTATGAACAAGAAGTATTCTGATGCTCAGGTTAACCTCAAGAGATTCAAGAATATTGTTGAATTGCTACCCAAGTGGATGGTCGAAGCTAGAAGCCCGAGAGAAGACCAAGAATCTTCTACGACTTTCTCAAGAATGACCAGATTGAAGAATGTTATCACGGCTATGCCAGCTGCTACCTCTCCTGAAGATGCTGATAAGCTTGGTCGTGGTCTTACGATGCCTTGTTGGTACTTTGACGAAATTGCGTTCGCCAAGTATAATGAAATCATCTATACGGCTGCTGCTCCGGCTGTGTCTCAGGCTGCTATCGAAGCTGAAAAGACTGGTGTGCCTCACTTCAAGCTGTTCACTACAACGCCTAACTCTATCGACGTAGATGAAGGTGGATGGTGCAAACATGAAGTCATTGAAGCTGCTTGCGAATTTGATGAAGAGATGTACGATGTTCCTTCCAATCTTCTCAGACAATATGTCTATGATAGATCCACCAATAACTTTGTGCATATCGAATTTACTTGGAAGGAACTTGGAAGAGATGAGAAGTGGTATGAACAACAGTGTAGAGACCTTCAGTACAATAGACAGAGAATCAAGCGTGAAGTTGACCTTGAATGGACTCTTTCGGCTGATAAGTCTCCATTCTCTGAAGAAGAACTTGAAAGAGTATCGCATTTCGTTATCCCCAAGGAAAAGGAATATACCCTTAGAATTGGTGATAGCGGAAACCATAAGCTTACCGTGTTAGAGAATGTAGACTTCTTTAAACCAGTAATACTTGCAGTTGACGTTGGCGGTGGACAGGGATCTGACTTCTCTGTTGTCCACATGCTTGATATCGACGATTTCCACGAAATAGGTTATTTTGCTTCTAATAGAATTAACCCAATCCCGTTCGCAAGGATTATTATAAGTATAGTGAGGAATCTGTTCTCTAACTCTGTTCTCATAGTGGAAAGAAACAGCTATGGCCTTGATGTCATAACTACGCTACTTGAGAATGACTTTACTAGAAACAAGGTATTCTATCGTACTATCAATAATCCGATTCCGAACCAAGGTAACAAGATTCAAAGGGTATATGGTATCGATACTACTTCTGGCTCTAGAGATATCATGATCTCTAATTGCTTCATGTATGTAGCTGACGAGCCTCACCTATTTAGATGCAGACATACTTATAATGAACTCAAGACTATCGAAAGAAAGAATAACGGCAAGGTAGAACATGCTCAAGGAGCACACGATGACTTCTTGATGTCGTATCTAATCGGTCGTTATGGAGCTTCATTTGAGAGCTTTAAGATGTTCAAGAGAAGAGTATGTGCTTCGTCTCTTAGGGAACGTAAGGATGTAGCTAGATCGGAAGAGAAAAATACTGTGGTCATAGAAACGACTAGAAGTATTGAAGACTACCTTGATAGGGGTGACTCTAAAATGAGGAGAGTCTTTTCTCTCAATTTCGATAATAAGCCGAACTTATCAATGAAAACTGCAAAACAAGGATTTGACATATGGGGAAATACCAAGACATAGATTCCGACGTGGAAGACTTGGAATTTGGCTCAGCTAATTCCGAATTTAGACTGGATGACCCTGTTCTAGCTCTAGAAGAAAGACTGCTTCAACAGATGGATAATCTTAGAATCATTCCGACTGAAACTCAGGAAAATGTGTTCACAGGATTTACTAATTCTATCATGGCTTTGAGAGAAGCTGCTAGACAGAAAGGTAATACTGACAAGGCTAATTTCTTGACGGAATATCTGTATGATATTCGCATGAGAATGCTTACCAAGTTCAAGGACTTTATTGGAATTGAGGCTAATGGTAATACATTCGGAAGCGTTGAAGGCGGTGGGGCAGACTTCGCTGATCTGGTTCAAGCCTTCTACCTTTTCCTGATTATCTACAGAAAGGAAAATCTCACTAATTATATTACGAAAACCATTCTGAACCATAAGAAGGAATTTCTTGCTACATATAAGAGCAGATCTTCTAGAAAGAATATTGGGGCTCAGAAGAAGTATAATTCCGTGAGCGATGCCTCGATCCTGGTGATCCTCGATTGTCTCGAAGATATTATTAATGATGTGCTTGAAGGCACTGTGGCCTCCGAAGACTTCTATAAAGAATTTCAGGTGATGTGCGCTGATAACGAAGAAGAATGGCAGAATGCTGTTCTGCTCGATGCACTGGAACTTCCGGTTCTGCCTAAAGCCTTTGATTCTTTAATCAAGTCTCTGAATGACCCTATTAATGCTGAAACAAAGCATCTCATCACACTCAATGTATATCAACAATTAAGCGAAACTGCTTTCAAAAATCAATAGGAGAAGCTATGGAAGCTCTGAATGAAGAAACTAAGGATCTCAACACTGCTTTGAAAGAGGCTGAGAAGAATGTAAATGAAGTGTCAGCCAAGCTTGACGAAATTGCCGAAGACAATGAAAAGCTTCGTTCGGAAATGAGCGAAGATGAACTTAAGGCTTTCGACAAAGCTAAGGAAATGCTTGAAGCTGAAACCAGTGATGACGAAAAGGCTCAGCTCGCTACTATGCGTGATGCAGCAGCTGTCGCACTCGTCGGTAGCACTATTCGCCAGTTCAATTTGATCCATAAGATCTCTCGTGCATTCGTCAATGTGGATGCAGTGAAGGGTCTTAACAACTTCATGCGTGAACAGATGAAGAACTGCAAGCTCAGCGGAAAGGCTAGAGCTGCTAAGAAGCGCAAGCTTGAAATTGAATATCGTGTTCTGCGTAACGGTCATAAGCAGTTCCAAGAAGGTGTCAACCTTAAAAATTTCAACTTCATCTTCTTCAATGGCTTTAAGCCCTGCCAGAATGATCAGGAATTTAAGGAAGCCACTAAGAAGGCTATCGAAGAACTCAAGAAGATTTCCGGTAAGCAGAATATTGAATCTCTCTTGCTCAATCTTCGTTACTGTGTAAAGTTCCCGATGAACTCTCTCTATGGCTATTTTGCAATGGCTATGGTGAAGTACTGTTCTAAGATCGGTGGCTTTGACTCTAAACAGTTCATTAAGAGCATCGTTCGTAACCTTACTACGATTGCTATTGTGGCTGTCGCAAACAAAGGTCTCGGTGAAGAAGAAATTGCTAAGCTTGACTTGTCTGTCATCGAAGCATTTGCAGCTGGTGTTGAAGCCTTCGATACGAAACTTTCTGAATTCATTTCGGAAAAGAAAGAAGGATAAAACTTCATTATTGAATAAAGAGGATCACTATGGCTTTACCGTTTCTAAAAAAAGTTGAGAATGACTACATTCTTACAGCTGCAAAGGCTGTAGTATATGTACCTGCATACTTCTTTGATAATGAGAAGATTGCTACTACTGAAGGCGACGTGTTGAAGACCATAGGATTCATCTTTGTCGAGGTTTACAAGACTGCAACCTCTAAACCTGACCTTTATCAAATTGACTGCCCAGTAAGAATCTCTATTCCGTTCTCTGAATCTAAAAAGGAAAAGAAAACCTTTAAGAGTGCTAGAGACGAAGATGAATACATGGCATTTACCATCGAAGGTAATTCCATTATGATTCAAGAGGCTCTGAATGTGCAGAATGGTAAGAATAGTGAATTATTCATGAACTTCTTGCTTGGTGGTAAGCTTCCTGAGAACTTGAAGTATTCTGATATTGCGCACTTCTTGAAAGAAGTTTCCGCTATGAATGGTACGTCTCTAGGAGTACCCATGTCGGTTGTTGAAGCAATGGTAGGCGAAATGTGCCGAAGTGCTAAAGATATTTATACACCTTACCGTAAAATAGCTGGAAAGAATGGCGACGAGTCTGGTTATATGAATATCCGAATTCAAGAACTGCCAAGAGTTACTTCGACTTTTTCTGGGATTGCATTTGAAGATGTTACTTCAGCCGTATCCGTTGGATGCGTTGCTGGTAAGAAGGGCATCAAAGATAATGAAACTCCTTTCGAAAAAGTCATCCACTGTTAAAAAAAAAACGTGGCTCCTTAGCTGGAGTCACGTCTTATTTTTTTTGTCGTTAGCAGAAAAACTGCATAACGACCGGGATTATTTCTGCTGTCTTTTCTGCCACAGGTTCTGCCACAGGCTGCAGCAGATGCAGAATCTGGAAGACTGCATAAGCAATTATACCCAACAGAATGATGATCGGCAGCAATGCTGTTGCAATTGCTCCAACGAAGATGACCAACATGAAGATCAATCCGGCGATGATAACGTAAAACATGATAGGCTCCTTATAAGTCAGCCGATTGTTTGAATTGCTGCTGCTAGTATTCCGGCTATAAATGCCAACAACAGTTGTCTTCTCATTGTTACTACGCCGTACAGAAGACATAATACGACGATGGGTAGTAGTATGATTATCATAATATACCTCATCTTATAATATGAGGCCATGACACAAAATTTTACGGATCTTAGAAATCTCATTCTACAAATCTCGAAACTCTAAAATTTGGCAATCCTTGCAGGAACTCTAAAATGAGCATCGATATTTCATAAATGTCTATGAATATTAACTTTAGCATACAAGGAGGCCAATAATGGCTGCAGATTCTCTACCGAAATATATGCACCCGCATTCGAGTGCACGTATTATCGATAATGCCGTTCTGACTGTCTCGTCTAGCGGCTTGACCAATATGTTCATTGCCCTTGAAGCTGAAAAAGGTATGCCGAATGAAGCCACCTATATCACTACCCAGAGTGAGTGGATTTTCAACTTTGGCGAACCCAACTACAGCAAGTATGGACAAGGAGCATTGAACGCTCTTAACTACATCAACGCAGGTGGTGGTGCATGGGTGATCCGTGTTGTGCCTGATGATGAAAGATTCGCTTCGCTCTCTCTTGGCATCGGCTATCGTGCAAACCAGCCCTTTACCAATGATGAAGAGAAGTACAGACGTCTTGAAATGACTTCTGAACAGATTAAGTTGTGGAATGCTGCCCAGACTGATGATACCCTCAAGTATGCAATCGATAAGAAGTCTGGCAACTTTGCTATTCTTCCGTTGTTCTACATCGAAGAAAATGGCAACATCAACGCTGCTTTGAAGCTCCAGACTCTTGACGAAATTGAATCTTACAAGCTCAAGAACACTGATGCTAGCAAGACCATCAATGCCGTTGCTAAGAAGAATGTGATTACCTATTCTAATCCGTTCATCGAAGTCTCCGGTGTCTTTGATCCTGAAAACGAAGAACTGAGATTCCTCGCAGACAGAGCTTATACCGAATTCGTTGAAGGTCAGGAAATCGGTGGTATTGAATTCGGCAATGTTGCTGAAGAAAACTGCAAGGCCTATATCCGTATCGATAAGTACTTTGCTACTGATGCAAATGATGACACGATCAAGGATAAGACTGGCAGTGTCAAGACTTTTGACTACTATGATGCCGCTTACAAGGCTGCTCAGTCCAGCAATCAGAATGCTGAAGAAAGCGATGGTTCTGGTGAATTCGATCCGGCTGATCATGTGTTTGCGTTCTCTGGTACGATCCGTATCTATTCCGAAGCTGCCGATGGACAGCCGTTTGGCGAAGTGATCTATGATGTGCTCGCAGCTATTTTCGGTACCGATGCACAGACCGTAACAAAGGGTAAGGCAGAATTCAATACTGAACTCAATGGCGACGCTAGCTTCTCTGATGATATTCAGAAGGGTAAGAAGCATACTGCTAAGTGGCTTCAGGAAAACCGTAATGAATACTCCAACGCTAGAACTGTCTACAAGAAAGTCAAGCCTAGCGAATTCTTCGGTAGCGCCAATACGATCGTTAATACCAAGATTCTTCTGAATATTGGTACTCCCGATTCTCAGACTTGGGATTACTCCTTCGAAGTTTACAAGGAAAGTCTGCCCGGTCAGTACATTCCTGTCGCATCTTCTCTCATTGACAACAGCACTGCCTTTACGGAAGTAGAGCTCACTGAATGGAATGCCCTGCATGGTACATTCTATAAGCTCGGCGGTAAGGCTGATCCTGAAAGCGATTTTGAAGATGTCGTTGACAGCACTCAGCAGAAGATTGTTAACAAAGAACCGTCTACGGGTGCTACCAAGAACTCCACGCTTTACTATGTGAAGTATGTGACGACTGGTGAACCTGTCTACTCGACCTCTATTACTGAATCTGAAGCTTACAGATTCAACAGAGTTAAGGCTACATCTGAAGATGAAACCGTGACCTTGTCTACTCCGGCTGAATTCCCGGCTTCTGCTATGAACACCAAGTATGCAAGCCTCTTGAATACTAAGGTGTCCTTCAGCTCCGATGTTTCTAAGGAAGGTCACTGGGAAGCTACTGTTCCTGAAGGCGCTACCCTGACGGATGCAGTTGACTTCATCAACTTCTTCTTCAGCGCTCCTTCGATGATTGAAACTAAGGACAACTCTAACGCTGGTGAATTCCTCGTTAACGTTTCCTTCAGCGAAAATGCTTACATCGGTGAAAGCGAATATGTGTCTATCAAGGGTACTGCTCTTGGAAACCTCTTCAAGCGTGCTGACGATGGTGCTATTCAGGACAATAACAATGAAAATGTGACGGATGATACCAATGAAGGTATCTCTGGTACTTCTACTGGCGAATCTGACGAACCGAAGTACATTCTTCGTACTGACATCAAGCCGTCCGAAGTTCCTAGCACTGTTGCTAAGTTCATTGTCAACGGTAGCTTCCAGCCTGTCGAAATCGACAACATTCCGGCATCTGCTCTTCTCTGCTTGCTTGCTGATAAGACCAACAGAGAAAATGGTACTGCTGAACTCAAGACCGATCTTGGCGAAAATTTCGAATTCGAATATGCCAATACTTGTGTCTTGCTGGCTGGAATCGATTCTGTTGCTGGTTTCAATGGCACGATTACGCTTGCTTTTGTTTCTGACTCTATCGAAAACTTGGCTATCAAGGCTTATGACGAAGCTGTTAGCGGTGGTGAAACCTCCATTACGGCTACTCAGATCCCCGGTGAAAAGGTTCCGTACGTCAGATACTCTGACAACTTTGATGGTTCTATCTTTGAACCTAACTATGACTACATTGAACGTATCTATGATACCGTTGGTCTCGTGACTACGACTTACACGGCCTTCGATTATCCTGAAAATGCCAACTACTTCCCGTACAATATCCAAGATGGTGTAAAGGTGAAGACCCCGGAAATCTGGGCTGGCATTGAAAGTGCTAAGGAAGGCTACTCTGTCGCTGCTGCTAGAGACGAAATCAAGGATGTTGATCTTCAGGATCTCAAGCTCGATAAGACTTGCTTTGCTGAATTCTGCCGCTTCTTGCCCAAGGGCTCTGGTAAGTGGTACAACAGACTCGGTGTGTCGCTCTCCTACGATGACAACTTCGACGGTACCTATCCTGATTGGAGTATGTTCAAGCTCACTGTGTTCGAAAGAAGTAACGGTGAAGAGATCTCTCGTGAACAGTTCGCTGTCTCGTTGGATCCTGATGCTGTGTCCGCTACTAAGGAAAGTCTCTTCATTGAAGACGTCGTTAACACCTACTCGTCTTACCTGACTTGTGTGGTGAACTATGATAACCTCCGCAACTTCATTGAAACGAAGTTTGCTGTGGTTGACGACAACAACAAGCCCGTCAAGGATGAAGATGACAATGAAATCTTCGTTAGCGTTGATACCGTCATCAAGTACATCTTCGGACGCATCGATCTCGATGATTTCAATAAGAGAACGTTCGGCGATGACTATCAGGTTAACACCCTCAGCAAGTATGCATTTACTTCGTTGATGAGCGTTAACGGCGTGGATGAAGATGGCTGTGCCTTCGACACCTCTCGCTACAACAGTGATAGTCTCTATGAATACACTGAACCCTTCAATTCGTTCTGGTTCTTCACGACTGTTTCCTCTGCTGCTTCGCTCTACTTGGGCGGTGGCTCCTATGGTAACGGTTGGGGCTATGAATACGAAGACGAAGAGGGTAATCCGCAGCATACTAGCACGCTGACTCAGGCTCTCGTAAGAGCATACAGTGGTGTAACTGATCCGTTCATCACTAACACGAACCTCTGTGAATTCGACCTCATGTTCGATGCTAACTACGAAACTGACGTTCGTACTGCTATGACGAAGCTGGCCTCTGAAACTCGTCAGGACTGTATCGCACTCCTTGACCAAGGCTTGTCTATCGCCAATGCTACACAGGCTATCGATAAGAGAAAGAACGAAGAAAACTTCGACACCTTCTATGCTTCCATCTTTACGCAGCATCTTGTTGTGAACGATGTGTGGTCTGGTAAGGTCATCAAGGTTACTCCGACATTCTTCCTTGCTTCGAAGATTCCTGCTAACGATACTGCTAACGGCAAGACTATGAACTTCGTTGGCCCCCGTCGTGGTACTATCGGTGGATTCCGTTCTATTTCGTTCATGCCTACAGCTTACGAAATGAGCGAACTCTACAAGGCTCAGGTGAACTACATCGAACGTGACGCTCTTGGTGTGTTCTTTGCTACTGAACTCACGTCTCAGACTAAGAATACTCCGTTGACCCTTATCCATGCTGTTCGCGCTATCTTGGCTCTGAAGAGAGACTTCCTCAAGATCAGCCGTAACTACCGTAGCGAATATGCTACTGGTGCTGTTCAGGCTAACTTGCTGGGCGAACTCAACGCTTGTGCTGCCGAATACATCCTTCAGGGTGCGTTCAAGTACATCACGCCTAAGATTGCCTCTACGGACTACGATGTCCAGCAGAGAATCTGCCGCATTGATGTGTCTGTGGCCTTCGTTGACATCATGGAAAGATTCGTCTTCTCCTTCGTTGTTGAACGCTAAAGTAAATAGAATTCCTGTATCCAAAAGATACAGGAATTTTATATTTTGAACTTTCAAATAGTAAGGAGTTACTATGTTATTTGAAAAGTTCAGAAAGCCTCTAGACCTATCCGGATTTTTTGAAGGAATTGTTGTTGTAAACGAAGATCCTGAAAGTAAAGGTAGAGTCGGTGTAGCTATTAAGAAACTGATGCCATTTGCTGGTACTTATAAGAAGAAAGATGAGAAGCAGGAGACTGTAGCTCCTAATTCTAACAAGGATTCTAACAATAATCTGTCCGGTACTCAGAATGCGTTAACTTCTGTTAACTACTTATGGTGCAATAGGGCTTCCAACAGATTTGAGCAGAACGATGAAACAACCAATAAGAAAGCTCAGACTGGCAGCTTTATCATTCCTCCTGTCGGTGCTACTGTATTCGTGATATTCCTTAATAGAGACATCAGATGTCCATACTATCTTCCATTTGGCCCGTCCGTAGAAGGTAATGAAAAGCTAATCAACGGTAGTGGTGATGGAGACATCAACACCGACCTTATCCATCAGACTGTCAATAAGGATATTGTAGGATTCGACAATGCTACTAAGGAATTCTATATCCAGATGAGCGACAAGAGTGGTCTAACTATTAATGCTGATAAGAAGACCATTCTCATTCATACAGCGAAGTCTGCTGCAAAGGTAGAATTAGACGATGATGAGATCAATATCACAGCTGATACAGTAAATGTTAAGGCTAAGGATATTCTTGTTCAGTCTGAATCTAGTATAACCTTTGATTCAAAGGGAACTATCTCTATCAAGACTACGGATTCTGCTGCATGGGCTCCAAACATAATCCAGATGTGTCCTATCGGAAACTTCATGCATGGTGGATCTGCTGCCGCAATTAATAATCTTAAGGGTATGTAAATATAAGTCTAGGTACAAAAGTACCTAGATTTTTTATCAGGAACTTCATAATGAAATTATACCTAGGAGCTAAATAATGTATTTGGCAGACAAGCAAAAACAGGATGCGAAGATTTTCAAAGAGCTCATTAACTTTGCTTCTAATCTTGTTCTCAAGGATCAGACGACTGCAGATTACTATGAGTCCTATAAATCGATTACATACGCCAATAGCTATATCTCGGCTATTGACGGAACTATGCAGACTGAAAATGGTATTCCTGTCTTTACCTCTAATGAGCTCAAGGAATACAATGCTATTCCGGATGCTCCTAAGTACTTCATTGAATGCTTCAGGATGAACTCTCTGTATATTGGTACCAGCGATAAGAGACTCAAGGAAGTCTCTGAAGCTAGCTTTAATACCAATTATAGTGCGTCTACTGCACCATTCAGAGGAAATGTTTACGAAGCCAACCTTTATTATAGAACGATCTATTGCAAGTATGGATGCGATCCGTATGATGCAAGACTTGCAGACGATCTTTCTATCATCGCATACAACTCCGATCTTATAACTTCTAACATTAATCTTAATAGATTCAATAAGATCTTTAATGAGTGCAAGACTCTATTTCTTAGGACGATGTATAATACGGCGTTCGAAGGTGTCCAGCCGTATAGAAGTTTCGTTAGCTTCTTCCTGACAGTGATGACTGTCATCAGATATCAGGATGAAAAGCTTGGTGACCTTTCTCTGTATAAGAATTATTCCGCCAAGGATATCAAGAACCTGTTCTATAGCTTCGGCTTCTTCAATGATACCGTTATTCCGGCAGCATTCAAAGAAGATGTAGCAAGATCCCTGTACAAGCTTATCAATGCCAAGGCTACAGATGAGGCATTCGATATTGTTGTCAAGGATATTTTTAAGTCCGACAGTATTCGTTTGAGTAAGTATGTTCTTGTTAAGGAATTTTATCCGGAATACGTCAATGACTTCTTGAACCCGAAGGCTCCGTATCATGAGATTGTCTATGGTAGCGATCATGATGATAATGTAACCTTGAAGTTCTACAGAATTCCTTACGAGATTGAGAACAGCGCTGAATACATCGAAAAGATGAAGGATGAGCTGACTCCGATCTCGTTCGAAGAAATTGCTGATGAGGATAGATTCTGGTTCCCAAATATCACAAAGGTGATAGACGACCCAGACCATCCCGGAATGAAAAAGGTTGTTAAGGATATTGATGCTATCGGAAAACTAGTTGCAGAAGATCTGCCTTTCGGAGTGATTGAGACTAAGTTCTTATCTGTCTCATATAAGAATGATGATCTTGTTAAGTCTTCCGAGAAGCTAGCTCTATTCTTCTCGCTAGTTCACAATGTTAATTCTCCGGCCTTGATGGTAGAATCACAGGTAATGAAGGACACTGTTCACATCTTCGACCTGATGATCGCATTTGTGTACACCAGAGCTATTCTAATTACCGGAGGTAATCCTAGTAATATTGCTGTCGGCGACCGTTATAGTCTTGATGGCACTAACAGAGAATTCAAGCACTTCCTGGAAATGCTTAATGAGACTTTAAGACCTCATAACGATCCTCTGTACTTGTATGATTTTGCCAATAAACGTGTTGAGAACCGAATTCCGAAGGAAGGCGGTGCTATGGATCTGGCCTCTGTGGTGGCTGGTGTGGAAGATTCTGGTGGTATGTCTGTCGAGAACTTCCCGGACAGGAGTGCATTACAAGGTGCTGGTGAAAGCTTCGGCTTATCCCAAATAGTAACCATGGAAGATCTCCTAGAAGTCTATAAGAGAATCTGTGAATACTTGGACGATTCTGGGTTTGCAACTAGATATATCGAACAGGGTTACGAATACCTTAGTCCAGACTTTATTACCGTAAATGATGATAAAAGCTGCAATATCAATTATGACATTCTCAAGCAGGAAAATAATCATCTAATCCTTATTGGAGATGATAGAAATAGAGAAGCAGAACCAGATATCATCAGGACTATCTCTAGTGGCGACGCAGAACATCTTCTCCTGAAGTACGGAGTGGATGAAGGCGGTAATTACCACTTTAACAGACTTCTTACTTTTGGTCTGAATAACTATTTCGAATTGAAGAATGCTCTTCATATCAAAGAAGCACTGGTAGCCAGTAATACAGACATCAGTAACCAGAGATATGATGGTGAAGATACATACCTCAAATTCTTGAGTGCTAATCATCCAGAGTTTACTGCTTCGATAATGAAAATCATTGAAGAAGAAGCTGAAGACGATATGCTTGAAAAAATAGAGGCTATATCTTCGAATCTTGCCAATGAAATTGATGCTGTCTTCCGTAAGTACGAAGTAAACGACGTTTCGTTCGGTTCTCTCAATAGTCTTGCTGTAGCTGCTTTCGCATCCTCGTTAATTGGATTTATTAAGAGTATTACGATGCAGATTAGATCTACATCCGATAATACCCTTGAAGTCGAAATCAATGAGGGTGCTGAAGACAAGATGACTATGATGGATAACCTGTTCTACAAGGACAAGCAGCACAGGTTACTCACTGATGGAAGCATTCTTGAAGATGCAATCGATCCTACTACTGGTCATGTTATTTTCAAAGATTCTCCGTATCTCGGACACTTCGAACGTGACATTATCAGAGAATTCGATCCACTTACTATTGACGCAGATCTAGAAGCTACCTATGACTACAATGGTATTATTGATATAATGCGCAAAGGAGCCATCGGTAAACCTACCGTTTGTAGAACTTCAGAGTTGGAAGGTCTTGATCTAGCTGGATACTTGGAATCTAAGGAAGAACTCTTTGCTCATATCGTCGATTACGACGGTTCCAGAGGTATTCCGGATCTTCCGAATGGTGGATTCATAGGAAGACACTTCAGACTTGCAACAAACGTTTCTAGTAGATATAACCAGAAGCTCAAAGATACCAAGGTTAACATTCCGTTCAGATACATTGATGTTGCGAAAGCTTCTGATTTTATTCCAGACGAAGAAGGATAATTTACAGACTATATTGATGCTCAATAAAAAATATAGACTATCAACCGATAGTCTATATTTTAAATTTGGCAGGAAAGATTAGGCATCAGCCGACGTGTCAGTCGATGCATCAGACGAACCTTCTTCAGAACCATCTTCAGGAATTTCAGAACCGATTGCCTTAGCAAAAGCTTCCTGATTGAAGACTTCGAGGGATTCGCCATCAACCTTAGCAGAGGTCATGCACTTGTAAGGAATAGTTACAGTGCCAGCATCGGTGCGGACAACGAGGTCGATAAACTGAGCATCAACAGAATTGGAGTCGTAAGCACCAGCGAAATTCTGATCATGTTCTTTCCAAGTAACGTTAATGAGCATAATGAGATCTCCTTATTGATATGCATTCATCATTATCTAGTTGTATAGATAATTATGCTTTTCCTCCCCAGCTGGACGGAATATTATCCAAGGCAGTCTCATCTTGCTTAATACCGCAAAGTCTGAATGTACTATCGTGGGACGCTTTTCCGTAGGTTTCGATATAACCATTCAGTAATTCATAGGTACTCTCAATAGAAGCCTTTGAGACATTGCAGCAGCCTCTAAAGGCATTACTAGAGATTGCAGAATTGTTTGCAGTAATTTTAGGAAGCTTTGTCAGAGAAGTCATCGTGTAGAAAGTATTAATAAGCGAAGGCTGAGCTCCGGAATTAATGATAATATCTCCAATTTCTGTAATATGGAATAGTCTATTAAAAGCATAGGTGAAGGAATATGCTTTTGTAGTAATGCTCGGAAGCTTTCCATATACAGGAATATCATACCAGAGATTAGTTCCAATGAAACCATCAAGCACAGTAGCTTCTTTCAGATTCCAATCTACAATTTCGACTTTTCCGGTATACTCGATATTAGAAGGAAGACCATATCCGGCTGCTCTCCAAGACGCTGCTTCATTATAAATATTCTCTCCTTCAGTTATCTTCAGATCTTCAGGCATTGTCTGATCAAAGTTTTCATCGATAAACAGCGAAGAACCAAGTCCATCAAAGCTTCCATAGCCAAATGCTGCTCTAAGGCTTGTTCCCTCTGTCACGCCCCAAAGCCAGATATTATCCTCTTCATTGATAAGCTGCCAGTCGGCTGCAAATTCCTTTTTCCTTTCATTAGTACCATAATCGTCATCTCTGGTACAAGCCGTTCCAGTAGCAAGCTGGTGATCGATAGGATTATAGCTCTTGTTCAAGAACTTAATCTTTACCCAAATATCTCTAGGTTCCGGTTCTGGTTCAGGAGGTACAGGAGGCTCCGGTGGTACAGGAGGAACTGGTTTAGGATCTTCGCTACTATCTCCAGAATCACTTGAATCATCTGGCTTAAGGTCAGACCCAATAACGGCAGCAAAAGTCTCCTGATTAAATACCTCGATTTTTTCACCATCAATCTTTGCAGATACGATTGTATCATATTTAAGATTGAAACTTTTTCTATCTTTAGTGAATACAACAATGCTATCTTCCAAGACAGAAATACTCTTGGAGTTTACTGCAACAGCAAAGTTTCTTCCATTTTCTTTCCAGTTAAAATTGAAAAGCATGATACGCCTCATTGATATATTTATTAGGAGTTGACTAGGTAAGCAACTTCATAAAGTAGAACTTAGTTACTTTTCTAGTTGTATTACAGAAGAAAAAAAGAAGCCAAAGGCTTCTTTTATTTTAATGGGATTACTTTATCAAGATCGCCCAGAATTATTTCGGTATTAGAACCGGAATTATACCAAGAGCTCAGTTGAACATTTTCTTCGCCGAAGCGTTCGGCGAGCCAGTTGTATAATACTTTCGCTGTATTACAATGAACTCCGGATATTTCGATGATCCCTTCGTCACTATCAACCACTTCATGGTAGACGCTAGCCATGTGTTTATTGTAGTTCTTGGGGAATACGAACTTTACCTTTGTCACTGTCTTTGCGAGAAGAATTCCAACGATATCTTCAAGAATCTCAGTTTCATTGTCTTCAAGCCATTCGGAAAGTCTTTCTCTCTCCTCATCGGCAAGTTCCTTGAATCTTTCAGCGATGTATTTCTTGCAGTCTTTTGTCATAATAAGTCTCCTTTGTTAAGTTAATGACACTATTTAATATACATACTCGACGTAAAATTTTACAGTAACTTCATAATGAACAAGGAGAATATATGCTTCATAAAGTAGAGCTCAGTTACAATGTTGGCCCATCCGTTGTAGAATATTCTGTAACTGGTGATGTCATCCTTTATGGTGATATCCTAGTTATTGAAGTAACACCTGATTATAAGATTTCTGCTCCCGTAAGATCTATTGTTTCCCTAAAGATTGATGGTAAGATGCTCGATAGATCTTTCCCAAAGAATATAGAAGCACTACTGGATTCTATCCCGTATCCTTCGTATAATGGTAAACCGACTAACAAGGTTCACCATAGTTGTACGGTAAGATTCTTTAGAGGCTGTGAAGAGTGCTGTCAGATTTTCTCTTCTGTTATGTTGACAGCCGGAGAAAACGCCCTTACGCTCATGGACTACAGATTTGTCAATAACAGCTTTAGGTATGACGAAATTCTAGAGCTATCTATTGATGGTGAGATTGTGGAATTTGAAGATGAATTAACCTATGAAAAAATGAGATCAGTTCTCAATAATCTAAAGTGAGGTATCTATGATATGCGAACTTAGACTCAAGACAAAAGGCCATTCAAAGCTTCCTAATGTCTACTCTGTAGCTGCCGATTCTTTGATAGCTATGTCTAAATATTTTACATTTACGACTACTAACAAGACTCCTATGCAAGTCTTCTATGATGATATTATCAGCCTTCAGATTAATGAAGAGGTAATCGAAAAACCAAACTTCGTGAAGCTAGCTGACAAGATGCTTCTATTATCTCCAATCGAATAGAACAATAAATCTCTCTTTTTGAGAGATTTATTTTTTTTTTTATTTTTATACCTAGAAAAAAAAATAAAATTCTGTATCAATAAATATTGGTAACTAATTATTGCAAGGAGTTTATTATGAAACTAATAGTAGAACCATTCAGACTGATTCTCAGAGATGCCAACGAAAGACTGTTGAAATTTCTAAGATCCAAGCTGGCCATTTATGATAACTACTGCAAATGGCCTAAGATTCTTTGGACTGCCATTCTAGAAAGAACTAATGGCGACCTTTTGCTCCCTAGATTTATTCCTAGAAAATATATCTTCGGCGATAATCTCATTGTAGAGAGAAACAACGAAACGGAATACGCAGAAGATGTTATCCGTATTAACATGGATGCTAGCCCTAAGAATGATCTCCAGAGAGACGCATTGGCTTATCTATTCGATGATCTCAACAGATTCAGAGAGAATGTCAGGGTTCTAGACTTACCTACAGGAGCTGGAAAGACTTTCTTAGCTTTGTGTGCTATTTCTAGGCTCGGAGTGAAGGCCTGTATTTTCGTTCATAAGATCACTATGATTGAAACTCCTTGGATTAAAGATATCTTGAACTTTACCGATATCAGACGAGATGAAATCTGTGTAATTCAGGGTTCAGATAGTATCAAGAGAGCATACAAAAACAAGGATAAATACAAGATCTTTATATGTGTACACAAGACTTTTGAAACCATTGCCATGAAGAGCGATGGTGAGGAAGTCATTAGAACAATGTATAAAAATCTTGGAATCGGACTGAACATCATTGATGAAGCCCATAGAGAATTACTCGACGTGTTCTATATCAACATGTTCTCTCCGTGTAAAAGAGCTCTCTATCTTACTGCTACACTTGGGCGTGTGGACTATAAGGAAAATGAAATCTTTAGATACATCGTTCCTGTCACTGACACGTTTAGAAGCAATGTATATATTGCCGATAACAAAATCATAACATACTGTCCTAGACCTTTTAGTACCACAGTCGATGAAGTTTGGGAAAAGAAGTTCCATAACATAGTCGGTATCAAGCTATCTGTATACTGTGATTATATCATGGCTAACGAAGATATTCGTTGTATGCTCTACGATGGCATCAAAACCGCTATAGATGAAATCCTAAAGGTCAATCCAGAAGGACAGATAACTATTCTTCTTGGAACACTCGAACTCGTACAATGGATCTATGATGGTCTAGCTATAGATTATCCTGAGATTGAAATCGGGAACTTCACTTCCTTGATAGCTCCTAAGAAGCGCATCAATGAACTTAATAAGAAGATCATTCTATCTACAGAAAAGTCTATGGACAGCGCAACCGACTGCAACGTTGATAATCTCATTATGACTGTTCCAGTAACGAATGATATTCAGCTGACACAGATTATTGGTCGTATCAGAAACAAGGATAATCATCCTGCTCCATACTTTGTTTATGATATCTTTGATACATCTTTGCCTAAAATGTTAAAGAACTTCAATACTCGAAAGAAGATTATCACTGAGCATTTGGCTAAAGAAGTAAAGAAGGCATAGCAGTATATTAAGATATAACAATCAAAGGAGTAATATGGCTGTTGTATCACTTGCCAAGAATGCGAAGAAAGCTTTTGAAGCTGTCTATAAACTGGTCAATGCCTTCTATGAGAAACCGAAGTCTATCTCTATGGAAGGACAATACGCCCAGTGCAACTTCTGTGGAACTAGAGGGATCAGGGAAATATTCGTTGCGAACTCTTCCAATGAAATTTTCCTTCCCGGATTTCCCAATTTCAGCATAGACATGGATTTGCTTGCTGAATTAAAGAAACCTAAGATCCTAGTTGACATTAAGGATGGCGACAATTGTGTGAATATAACAAAGCTTGCAACAGAGAAGATACCGGAAGAAAAGGTAACTCTGTACGAACATGACTGGAAGAGAAAAGAGAATCCGTTTGACTTACTTGATAGTCTTGAATGGGTGGAACTAGAGCTACCCGCATCTTTTGAAGTAGTGAAATACAACTTTGAGACTGGTAATGTGGCATTACCCGGTGCAGAGGATACTAATGGCGCTGTTCTGTATATCGACAGTAAGATAATGCCAAAAGACAAGATGAGAGGTACCTGTTATCTCGCTATTGAAGCATATGAAGAAAACTTCATTTATCCTGTCATTTACTGTGAAGGCGAAAACTTCAAAATCCTTATTAGGTATATGAAGATTCTTAGCTAGAACTAAACAATGAAATGAGAGGATATTATGGCAAATAAGCTTAACAATGCATTCGAAGTCATCAATGCAATCTATGACGATCTTAGAGAAGCTACTAGAGGACAAGAAGCAGAAGTCGATGATACTATCAAAGAGATGAAGAAAAGTCTCAATGATAAGAGAGAAAAATTCGAGAGATTCTTTAATTGGGAGAATGTTACCTTCAAACCATTTGAGGAGCTCGATAAAACAGACTCTGATACAATAATGCGCAATGCTATCTCTAATAGCGAAAAAGTTGCAAGATACAAAGCTATCGGGAAATACATTGAAAGTGATTTTGCCGGAAGTTCTCTAACCGTTGCGTTGGAAACATTCTCTAATCTGTTCTTGAGCATCGTTTCAGACTCCGCTTCTGATACTGTACTTGAGTTCTACAATAGCGAATATTATTCGACCTCTATTGGAATTCTGAAGACTACAGCAAGAGGTTTGCCATTACTTATTCCTGACCCAAGAAAGCCTCATAATGAGCTTATTAGACATTTTGACAGAACTACAATGCTTGGTCTAATTGCTAGAAATGCGATCCGAGGCGGATTCATCTATGATGCTTCCTGTTTGTACAGGATTATTGCAATCGCTGCAATGCTATCACAGCTGAATAAGCAAATCAAAGAAGAAGAACGCGAAATAGATACTCTCGATCTGAAAACAGTACTGAATAATAGGGCATTCTTCGAATCACACTTCAAGCAATATTTCACTGAAGGATATCGCGATGCCTTCATCAGCGGTGCTGATAACCAAAATATCAAGAATTTTAAAATTGAAACGCTTAACTCTCTAACATCGTTGGCGCAAGCTTTTGCCACATTAACGGTCGTAGACTTTTCATTCTTCTATCCGTTTATAGTGACAAGATATATCGTTAATGCTAAAGATCCAATTACAGCAGGAGCAAATGAGTTCGACAGTGATCTCTTTAGTCTCAAAACGTTTACGGATTCTTCCATAGCTCTTTACGAAGAAATCTTAGCTTACAACGATTACATCATAAACAATGCATAGGAGAAAACTATGTCGATTTTTGATAAGGCCACCATTGAATGTGGCTTTAGGAACGAAGAGTATCACAAGGCTCTGCCTGAGAGAATCTTCACAAACAAAGAAAGAAACAAGTATATTTTCGATGAGAAGCATACAGACCTCTATGAAGCTCTTGTAGCTCTTATGTCTGCCTTCCGTGCTGATAACTTGAAGGAAGTTGCTAAGTGTCAGCGTGAATTCGAAATTCTCTATTGTTACTACGAGGACTATTAATGGGTATCTTTACAAAACGCGAATATCTCTGTGATGGAATTGGCTTCATTACGAGACTAAGACTATTCGGCAAGCGCTATGGTATGTACAGGCTTCTTGTCGCCAGAAAAGACTTGCCTGAAGAGGATCTGAAAGACCTTATCTCTATGGGTGTAGTAGATGCAGATAGGGCTAAATACTTCTCTATCATGGGCGATAAGGGTCTCTTCAAGAATCGCATTTCTATCATCGACTATTACGATGAAAGAATGAGGCTCTTTGCTTCTGTTTCCAGCAAAGCTGGCAGCCGTACCATCAAGTACTATGAGTTCGATGAAGGTGGAGCAGTGCGTCGTGGTTGCAACACGATCACCTACGAAGGGAATGGTCATAAGGGCGAATACCGCTACATTAGCAAGCGTGTTAACACCTTTACTACAGACCAAGATCCGATTCTAAACATCATGTGTTCTAAGTCTTTCTACACGAATGACAATAATGATGACAATAGTATCATCTCTATCGAGCGCATTATGAACTATAATGTCGTCGATCCGGAGTCCAGACCTAAGGCTGACCTGCTCAAAATTGCTTTCAAGAGTGGCAGGGTGAATAACATCGTTGTGAATAATCAGAATGATGACATTCTTATGGCTGAAACAGAACTCCCTACTGGCAAAAAGATTTACATCTATAAGAATATCACTCAGGTATATATGAGCCACTTTTCTGACTCTATTGATGGTGATGAAAAGAAACTTACAGAATGTATCGATTATGTCATCGATGTGGATACGCCGACAAGCAAAATGCGAAACATCTCTAATGGTGCAGAGTTCGATTTCGACAGTTCACTGTTGGAGCTTCTCTTCAAGGAAGTGGCAGAAGCCAAATACCCCGAAGAGTTCATCACAAAAGTTATAACAAAACTCTAATATATTAATAGGAGAATCTTGGAAAGTTTCTGGGATTCTCCTATTTTAACCAAAGGAAGATACATGCCTGACCATTCAGCTATGGAAAGTGAGCTACTTGTTCCGAATGCGAACAAGATTGATGGGCCAAGATTAAATATGGTGTGTAACCATTTGAATCAGGCTCTTGTATTAGACGACCCGGAACCACCTCTGTTGTTCACCAACTTTGAAAATCAGGTTGGAGAAGTTTCTTCAAGCATTCTAACTTATGACAATGACCAAAAGCTCTTGAAGAAAATCAAAAAGAATGAATCGACCTATGCCATCATCATGGAAGATACGAAGACTGGTAAGATCGATTTTAAAGAAATTGCAGCATCAAAGAGACTGACTGAACACTACGGTTATCTTAACCGTATTCCTGACTATGATGCTCTTGACGAAGGCATGACTATCGGTGCTGGAGAAGTTATTTCTTCTGCATCATCTTATGATGACGAACTGAACCTTGGATTTGGAAAGAACCTTAAGACCATCTTCTATAACCATAAGGATGGTACGATTGAAGATGCAATTGTAATCTCTCAATCTGCTGCCGAAAAGATGAAGTTCACGGAAATTTCCGAGTATGGAATTCTTATCAACAGCAATGATGTTCTGTTGAATTTGTATGGAGACGTTGGTAATTATCAGTGCCTTCCGTCGATTTATCAGGAAATCAGTAATGGTATCATTTGTGCTAGAAGACGTTATGAGAAGAGATCTTCGTTTGCAAGATTTACGGATTCCACGGCAAGAAAGATCATTGCATCGGATGCCGTATTCAGTGGTAATGGTTATGTCGAAGACATCACTATTTATGCTAACGTAAACGCAGATGCTCTGAATGAACCTTGGAGTGCACAGATCAAGGACATTTTGGAAAACCAAGAACGCTACTGGCTCGAAATCATCGAAGCCTTGTGGCCTTATAAAGATACTGGAAGACTGACTCCGGATGCATCTTATGCTCTGGCTAGGTATTCCGAAAGTGTCAAGGGGCCTCATAGTGAAAAGAAGCCTTGGATTGCCAAGAATGAATTTGACTTCCTGTATATCGTTGTCAAGGTATGCCATCAGAGACCGCTTGAAGTCGGCTGTAAGATTACTAACAGGTATGGCTCTAAGGGTGTGATTTCTAAGATCCTGCCCGATAATGAAATGCCTGAAACAGAAGACGGGGATCATGCAGAAGTCTGTATGTCACCGTTGGGTATCATCGGTCGATTGAATCCGGGAGCTTTGTTTGAGCTTGCGATTAATGAGATTGCAGACAATTTCAGAAAGCGTGGAGCTAACTTGGATCTTGATGGCAAGATCAATATGATGTACGAATGCTACAAGAGCTTAAATTACGACCAATACTTCAATGTAAAGGAATTTGTCGATAGCTTGAGTAGGGAAGAGCAGGAAGAGTTCATCAATGAGATGTATGATAGGGGCTTCCCGATTCATATGCCTCCATTCTTCAATAACATCAGTTTTGAAGAGTATGCAGAAATCATTGATACCTACGACATCAAGCAGACGAAGTTCAAGGGAATTGACAAGCCGTTGACATTTGCGAAAGCGTACTTCATGAGACTTAAACAAGAACCATCCGGCAAGCAATCGGCAAGATGCGTCGGTCTGCTGAGTTCTAAGGGTGTTCCGAACAAGAGTAAGAGTGCGAAGAGCACTGATATTCTGAGTAAGACTCCGATCAGACTTGGCGAACAAGAAACGTCTAACCTGATGTTCTCTGGAAACATTTCCGATATCTTTGACCTGCTGTCATTCAATTCACAATCTGCTGAAGACAGACTTGAGTTGGCTACAGCATTGATCAATAAGAAGGAAGGCGAAGAGATCAAGCTTGAACGGAAAGGCAATAATGTTCCAAAGAGTATGCTTTCGGGCTATCTCTCTGGGCTTGGACTGAAAATCGAGAAATGACGGAATTAAATATCGATATAGGCACCAAAGGAATAGCAGCTGTTGTACACTCTACAACAGCTTCTTTAACATTTGTAAATTTCAAAGAAAAGAAGTGGGTAACGACTTGGCCCACGATAGAAGACAGACTCCTTCTGGACATGTGTGACTACAAGGTCATTGATGATCCGATCGCTGATGCGATTATGCGTATCAACAGTCTTGAAGACACCTCAACTACCTGCTGTTGTGCTGGGCATACGGACTACCCTCAAGGTGGTTACATATGGTTTAATACCGTGTCGACTCAGCTAGTAACAATCATGGATAGTCTCAAGTACTGGAAAAAGGACGGTATCGACATTTACAGAATCAGGAATGTTGGCAAAGATTTGTCTTTATGGTTTGAAGCCTTAAAGGAATTGTATAATGCCTTTAAGGATTATCCCAATAAATTCGAACAGTGCCATGTCCTTAATACTGGAGAGACCACTAGGATTGTGTCTCACAAACTTTTCAAAGATATCGAAGAGATTGATGAGTCTCTTGACGTACCTTTCTATGCAGTGGACAGGAACACCCTGACCTTCGAACAGAGAGAGGTACTCAAGTTGTATGACGAATCTCTCCCTTCTGTTACTGTTGAAAAGTAGAAAAAAGAAAAGCCCGTTGCATTACTGCATTGGGCGATTCTTTTTTTTAAGCCGCAGCCACCGCCTTAGCTTCCTTGAGCCATTCAACAGCGCACGGAATCTTGATGCCAGCGCAGAATGCGACAGCACCGAGAACCACGCCAATTTCGTCATGAGTCACTTCTTCACCGAAGAAATGATCAAAGTTGAACTTGGCTATGATCTCATGTGCCTTTTTCGCAGCACCATACTGAGCTGCAATCATCGGATGGCTGTTGATGTAGCGAATGTTTTCATGCATGAAGTCGAAGAGCTTATCTTCGAGAACCTTCAAGGAATTCATTGCAGCGGCTTTCTTGGTCATCATCATAGTCATGGTACACCTCTTGAGGTTTGCTTCATAGTCATATCAAGAATGTGCACTCGCATCATTCAGGTACTATTCAGCATAAGTTAATATGGGATCATAGATAAAAATTTTACGGTACATAGATAATCTACCGAACTTATGAATGAACAAAAGGAGTAATTATGCCTGAAGGAATGAATATCAAACCCTACCTCGAAGCCAAAAAGCTTTATCTTGTTGAATTTGCAAAGGATAAGGTTATCCATAAAGGATATAACGAGAAGGGTGAAACTATTGAGCTTCACGGAATGAAGATTTCCCGTATTGCAGACTGCGATTGCAATGTGATTTCCGAAGCAAACGTTTTGGAACACAAGGAATGTGATATCTCTGCCTTGGCAGGTGGGGATAAGTGTATCGTAGCAGTAGTATCTACTGACGGTATCACTATTCACTGGTGCGCTTTTGAAATTATCAAAGGTAACAACGAAAGCAATCAGTTCATCATTGGTAAAAAGTGGATGTGCAATGGTGAAGAATCCAAGATCCTGAATGAAACCTTCCCGGAATACTTCGATCATTGTGCAGTCTCTGGTGAAGAATTCTATGAGAAGAACAAGGAATTCTTGCCTACTGACGAAGGTGATAAGCCGTTGGATCTTCCCGAAAAGACCGAGGAATATCATGAAGAAAGCGAAGCTGCTAATTAAGGCTATTCTAATGATTCCGCTATCCATATTCGCTATGCTAGTGATTTATGGAAGCCACAAATAGAACTTATAGAAATGGTGAGAGCCATTTCTATATTTATTCATCAGAAACTACTAATTGAAAAATGAAAAGGAGAGTTTATGCCCTCGGTATTCTTAGCTCAAAATTTCGAAGCGAGATCTAATCCTTCGATTATTCGTGAAACAGACGATGATGTGACCTTCAGATGTATTTTGCAAGACGGTGACACTCTCAATAGAAATAGAAAGATCTATCCTACTGAAATGATTGAAGCTGCCTTGCAGGATCCTCTACTTCAGGAAGCTATGCAGTGCGGTACTCTGTATGGTGAGGCAGGTCATCCTTTCGATACCAACATTAAAAGACAGCTGTACATCGACTACGGTAATGTTTCTCATGCTATCAATAAGATTGATAGAAAGACTAACAAGTTCTATGGCGATGTGACTACTACTGCCAATAATCAAGGTTCTTGGATGAAGAAAGAAGTTGATAAGGGTAAAGTCTTGTCGTTCTCTATGCGTGGTCTACACAAGCTAAAACAGGAAGGTGATCACTTCCGTGTTGTGAACCTTAAGATCGCTACTTATGACTGGGTTCCCGTACCATCTCATGCAGTAGCCAGAATGTGTTCTGCTAGAGAATCTGTAGAAGCTTTTGCAAAGCTGGATGAACATCCGGTTTCTGACGAAGCTTTGAAGGAAGTTCTGGCTTCTGAAGGTATTAATTCCTTGTTTGCCATTGAAGACATGCTCGATAGCGAAGTAAAGTCTGCTACCGTTGAGAACAAGGTTCTTAAGGTGCATGGTAATTCCGGGATTATGTCGTTCAGCAATCTCCGTTCTAAGACCCTTTCGATTCTTGATGACGTCCTTGGAGGTTAATTATGGATGGAAATCTTGCTAGTGCTCTTGTGGATTTTTTGTTAGAGCTTGGTGGTCTTGTAGTAGCTGTCACAGCTCTTATTAAGGTACGAACCGCAGCCGCTAAAGGCGATTCGACAGCGACTAAGAGCTCTGAGATGTCTCTGCAATTAGAGAATCTCAAGCACAGAATCGATGGCGAATATAAAAGTGACATAGTTCTTATGAAGCAAAAGCTAGATAATGATTATGCTGCTATTAATACGCTTAAAAGCAAGACAGAAGCACAAGGAACCAATCTTGCGACGTTGACTCAGCGTGTTGACGTAGTGGAAAAGCTAGTAGAGAAAGTAGACAGACTTACAGAGATTGTTATATCTGTACGGACGCTAATGGAAAGTAATAAAAAGTAACCTAAAGGAGAAATACAATGGATAACTTGTGGCTAAGTACAGCCAAGATTATACAACGAGTAAAAGCTCGTTGTGGTGCTGGTATGCGTAATCTTGAGCTGGACGATGATGCTATTGCAGAAATTCTTAGAGACGAAACACTTCCGACTTTGTCTGTGTATTTCCCCAAGATTATTCATTACATCATCGACATGAAGAATGATATGGTTGATGGACAGCCAGGATTATATTATGTCGAGACTCCTACACAGCTACTTGGAGCAGAAGTTCTTACTTCTCTAAATGGTATTGGAAGCTCTACTACATTCTATGACAGATTCTATAGAGTCTGCCCGTTCGAGTTTGTACTTTCTTTTTTACAAGACGAAATTGCCAATTTTACCTCTATTCCTTATACGGTACATTTAGTGCCGCCCAATAAAGTAAATATTGCTCCTAATCCACCCGAAGGAATGAACGATAACAGAATGGCACTTAAGCTTAAGGTTGCGCATTCCGACTTTACTGAATTCCATCCGGGTCTTCGTGAATACATTCTTCAGCTTGCTGCTTGTGATGTCAAGATGGATATCTTGGGATTCAGGCATGTATTTACAAATGTAAATACTACACAGAGTGAACTGGAACTCTATACAGGCACATATGAAGATGCTGTGAATGAACGAAAAGAGATATTGGAGAAATTTAGACAAAATATGCATCTATCCGCAAATCGCAGAAAGATCTGGACTGAATACTAAAATAATTAACGCAAAAGATAGTACTGAATAAGAAAAAATTAAAGAAGATGGTTTGCCAGACCATCTTCTATTTTTATTTGTTCGCTTCGAGACTATCCGCGAATTCACGGATCTTCTTTGCAAGGTCAATGTTCTTCTGGCGTTCCGCCTGGAGCTGGGTGCGAAGACTGGTTTGACCAGCTTGGAGTGCGCCGTTCTTGGAGCTCAAGGCATTGATCCGATCCATGAGAGCATCAATCTTCGAAAGATAGTCGCTTTCCATGTCAGCCATTGCCTTATTTGTAGCTTCAAGTTCAGCCCTGAGTTCATCGATGCGGATATCTTCGGCAGACTTTTTCTTTTCCTGCCTTTTGGACAACATCTCGTTGAACTTCTCCGGAGAAAGTTCCTTAAGCTTACTGTTGACCCAGATGCTCATATACTGCTGGGTAACACCAAGTTTTTCGGCATTCTCCTTGACGGTGATCTTCGGATCAAACAGCGCAACACGCTGCAGATCGATCCGACGACCCTCATCATATTCTTCGAGAGTGTCTTTGTCGCAATGGCTGCGAAAGTTCTGAACATTTATCCCGTTGTGCTTGCAGTACTCCTGATAGGAGAGTCCCGATGCCTTCATAGCCGTAATGCGCTCTTCCCAGATTGCATTACGATTCACTTCTCGCTCCTCAAGCAAGTCCTTAGGACAATGCTTTCTGAACTGAGCAGGATTGAGATCCTGTTCCTTACAGAATTCAGGAATCATTTTTCCCGGAAGGTTCCGGAGAGTCTCGATCATAGCATCCCAGTCGATTACTCGCTTAGGGCCACGGACGAACTCTTTCCGCTGTTCCCATTCCTCCTTTGTGATGTGTTGCCGAAACACTGCTACAGAGATTCCCTTCTCCGCACAGAATTCGTCAACAGTTTTATCACTAGAGCGGAATTCAGGAATGAGCTCATCCCAGCTCCAGATGGGAAGTTTCCGGTCATAATGTTCCAGCCAAGTTTTCTTGTCCAATACATTCCTAAGCACTGCTTCTGAAATATCCGGATGGGCGACAAGGTAGTCCTGAACCCTCAGGTTGGGATCCTTGGCAAACTCTCGACGAATACGCGCTTTGCGCTTCTTTGAGAATTCCTTAAAGGACTCCTGTACGACAGGAGCAGCCTGAGTAGGCTCAGGTTCCTTCTTGAGAAAGGTACCCAGCAAGAATTCCTTTTGGGGTTCGGCCAATCCCAACTTAGCCGATGTGCGGATTACAAAGGCAACATTGCCCCTGTTGAGCTTATTCAGCTCGGAAAACACCCGCATGTTGGGATGTGCTGGCTTGGAGTCGAGGTACTCTTTGAGTTTTTCTTCTACTTTGGCGATTTCTTCTTCTGTCATATTTATTACTCCTTGTAGTATGGTTAAGAATTATAGCCAAGATATAATATATTTTCTATTTATAATAAATTACGAAAAAAAAGAAAGAATGGCATGAAGCCATTCTTACTAAACTAAAAGAGCCTTAAGCTCAGTGAAGACCTTCTTGTAATTTTCGACCTGCTCCAAGAGATCCTTGACTTCTGCCTTGAGCTTTTTATTGTCATTCTTGATCTTCAAGAGACCTTCAATGCGCAAATCAAGCTCAGTTTTGGTTTTGTTCAAGGGTGCAAGTTTAGGCTTAGAAGGCTCGTGACGCTTGTAAGCATAGAAGTTGTAACCCGTGCTAGGCTGCTTCGGCTGAACAGTAACGTCAGCTTTAACAGTTACGACAGGAGTCTCTTCTTTCTTCACAAGTTTCGCCTTCTTTGCCTCAAGGATTTTGCGACCTGTTTCAGTATAGGCATAGTGCTTTTCCCAGAATTGCTTACCGCACACCGATTTGAAGGTGATACGGTTTACATCAGGGTGTTGCTCAAGCCATTCCTGAATCGACATGTTTTTGGCTTCGATCTCCTTCATGCCCTTCCTGATAGTATCAGAAACAGAGCCGTAAGCAGGACGAGCCTTGACACAGTGGTTCGGTTTTTCCTTGGGAGCTTCCTTAGGCATTTTTGCAGTAGCGATAACCAGTTCACGTTCATAAGAGGACAAGGTGATCACAGTGGAATTTCTCACAACGAAGATCACATCATTCATCTCATAATTTTTTCCTTCGAACTTTTTGGCCAAAGCCACAAAGATACGAAGATTATAGTGAACAGGATTTTCCTGCAAGTATGCCCAAATGTCAGCTTCGAGGGTCTTTTGTTGTTCTGTCATTTGTCCTTTCGTTTCGTCGGTCATGTGTTTTCCTTTTGCGCAAGATGATTTCTTTTTATTGATTCTTTTTTGTTTTTAAGATAGATAAATGAATCATCTCTACGAGGATATAACAGATCATGAAGAGGCGAATGTGACGATATTTTAAGACGATATACTGCAAGCGAGATGACTAGTCTACGAATTAATATGCTATTAAAATAACCCTTATCAAAAGATAAGGGTATTAATTTATTCTTCAGGTTCTTTGAGGTTCAAGACAGCCTTAACGATCTGTTCACCAGTGGCTAATCTATCCATTGTGATAGTATTGGACACAGACACAGAATCTCTCAAGTCTTTGAATAGACAAAGCAATCTTGTAATCTTCTTAGCCCTGCTTTCAATCTCGGCACTTTCAGATTGAGCCTTCTTGACATCAAAGTTGTCAACATCGATCTTGAGCTTATTGATAGCTCCTTCAATGTTTTCTCTAAGCCTTTTAGTGAAGGTTTCAATCTGCTGATGCTGATCTTGCAGAACGTTGAGGTTGTTGATACCGAATCCTTCAAGATATTCGCTAATCATCTTGGGCGGGATTTCAACAGTCTTAAATTCATCATCAGGAAGCTTTCCGGATCTGGACACAGAAGCCATCAGAATGTCCTTCCAGTTCCCGTCAAAGGTCTTAGCATCGACCTGATTAGTAATCACGGCAAGCTTCGGAATGAAGTATTGTCTGATCAGATCGTTTATAGCCATTTTGTGAGCATCAGTCTTTGCCTTAAGGTCAAGTACATAAGGCTTAACGCTGATGTTGAAACTCGTGGTAGGAGTATAACCATCAAGCTCCTTGTTGTGATCCTTTGACATCTTAGCATTGCTGTTAAGCTTTTCTTTGTAAGACTTAAGGAATTCATCAAACATCTGATTATAGTTATCAGACAGAGACTTGTAATCAGATTCAGTTCTCTTAACGATATCACGGAGCTTTTCCATGTATCTGTCATGGATTTCTTTCTTGACATCGGTCTCACCATTGCCGATTAGAATCGTAGGAACGTTCAGCTTGCTGTCCTCTTGAGCAGAAATCAAGAGCGAAGTAATGAACTGCAATTCTTTGAACTTTTTCGTTAGACCGATCATCGTAGACTCCTTATATGTTCATTATATAGTTCCATATCTAATTACCATATCAGCCGAACTCTTTACTGAACCAAAGGAGTATTATGTCTATGTTTAATATTGTCATAGACCTTTCTTTTTTCGTGCCATTTTTCAAGTACAATAGCTTGCTGTTCGAAATGCTAAGTATGATAGCTAAGGTAAAACCCTGTTTGGTACTTTCTCCTGTTGAAGCTATCGGAAAGTTTGACCTATCAAGACCAACTATCACGATGGATTCTACATTTGATTACTTCAAGCCTGAAGAGATGACTGAGAACTATGACAGGTTTAATTGGCTCAATGCAGTGGATGGTGCGAAAATCTGGATTCATCCTTTTACAATAAGTGCCGAGAACAAGAGACTGTACTTTGACAAGGAAATAAATAGGGTCTGTACTGTATACGGAGAAGTTTTTCCGTCAGTTTCTATGCTCCAACGCTCCAAAGTCTTTATAGAGATGAATAAGTATTTCGTGAAGAATTGTCCTGAGTATGTTGAATCATTCATGGAGAATCATGGTTTGATTGATCCTACATGGATCCATAAGCATGGTTCTACTATCGACTACAGTTCGTGGTACAGCATTATTAAATCTTCCAGAACTTCTAATACGATGAACTTTAGAGAGGTCTTAACCATATGAGAATATTGAAAGCCAAATTCGTAAACTTTGCGGGGTTCTATACAGGTCTTGGTCTTAAGACCTTTGAGATAGACTTCTCGAAGTCGGCTGATGAACCAATCACAATGCTGTTCGGTAAGAACCGTTCTGGCAAGACAACACTGATTTCTGTATTGCATCCGTTCCCTTCATCTTTAGATAATAGAAAGACTATCATCAATGAAGGCGAAGATGGATCCAAGGAAATCATCTTCGAAAGAGAAGATGGGGCTGTATTTAAGACCGTCATCAACTATCTCTGGAATGACGATGATAAGAGACATGAGACAAAGTGTTTCTTGTATAAGCTCGAAGATAAGAAATGGAACAATCTTAACTCTTCCGGAAAAATCCGTTCATACGCTGATTGTGTAAATGATAATCTCGGGGTAACTGAAGATTACTTCACTGTCGGTCGTATCGGTGGTATCGCAAACTTTGTTGATCTGTCCAAGAGTGACCGAAAGAGATTTATTGGACAATTTCTTCCAGCCATTGACCCATACTTGAATTTCCATAAGAAAGCTTCTGAACAGTTCACTGCTCTTCGCAGACAGATGGCTACATTCAAGGATGAACTTACGAAACTAGCTCCCAAGGAACTTTGTAAGGTCTCTATTGAGAACCTTGAAACGAACATCAAGGACAAAGATGACTTGCTTGCTGGATACAATAAGGAGTATGGATCTTGTAAGGGTGCTATCGATAGTATCCTTGCAGAGACAGATGAAACTCTTCCGGAGCTGAGAATCTTTGCAAGGACTGGTAAAGACCCTGTCGAAGACAAGATTGCTGACCTTGAAAAGATTTATAACATTCAAGCTGCTGAGATCCCTGAAGGCTTCTCCTTGGCTTCTGCTGATGAGGAAATCGATGAGCTTCTTCCTCAGCTCGATAAGGCTAAAGAAGATCGTACAACCCATTCTGTTATGATGAATAACGCTAAGACAGGGTTGAATGAAGCCGAGGACATCAGGGATAAGGCAGAAGCAAAGCTGAAATCTCTTGAAGATGCTAAATCATCTGTTGATCGTCTTAATGATATGATTGCTGAACTGGCGGAGAAAGCCGAAGTTCAGGGTCAGGAGATGAAGGAAAAGTATGCTGACATCAAGTTCAAGAAGTTCAATACTTATGGAGCTGGTGAGCTTGCTATCCTGAAGCGTGATGCTATCGACGCTAATACTCTCATCTCAGGTATTCGAGATCAGTTAATGAGCTATGACTTGATTGACATTGACTTGACCGATAGAGGTGTCGTTACTAAGACTTTGTTCGATACTAAGAAAGCATTGAAGGATCTTGAAGACAAGCGTACTAAGATGATCACCATTGCTGCTGATATCAAGTATGCAGAATCTCAGGCAAAGCTTGAAGAGGTTTTGAAGAAGAGACCTGCGTCATGTAAGAATGATTCTTGTCCGTTCATTGCAGCAGCTCTTGAAGCCAAAGGTGCTACCGTTCGCCTTGCAGCATTAAAGAAGGAACAAGAAAACTTTGCAATGTTTGACAGAGATTCTCTTGAAACTGAAGTGACATTCTTGAATAACAAGATTACTTTCTTAAGTTCCTGCGGTGATATATTTGAGAACTTCAGAAAGGAACTAAACAAGAAGCTCTCACTAAGGTTGATTTCTAAGATCCAGATGCTGAATGATCCCTCGATTTATCTGAAGTACTTGAAGTGTTCTGAAGATGAACTGTTTGCATTGTTCGATGTGTCTGACATTGAGGAATATGTCAACGCAAGGATTGAGTATGATAATGTCAGGTCTAGCCTAGCCAATGCGAGATTGGAACTAAAGTCTGTCAGTAATGAAGCTGAAGCTATAACTTCGGCTAAGGAGGCATATGACAGGGCTAATGATAAGGTATCGACCCTTACGGAAACTTACAATACTGAAAAGGAAAGTTTCACAGCTTCTGACGAAGCCGTTACTAACCTTGATACGCAGATCACCAAGATCAAGAATACGAAGAAGGCATTCGTAATCTTGGAAGAGAAGCGAAAAGAAATTGACGATCTGAAGGCAAAGTCTGAAAAGATGAAAAAATATCTCGATGACATTGCTACGAACCGTGCACAAATGGTGGAATTAACCGCCAAGATCAATCATGAAAAGCAAGAAAAGGAGAACTTGGAAGGTCAGCTTAATGATTTCCGGTTCCAGCAGCAGAAACGTGTCGAATTGGAGTCTAGTATAGCTAAGATCCAAGACGAGCACAATGCCGTAGAAGCCGTAAAGACTGCTTGTGACCAGACTAAGGGTATCCCGCTTTACTTGATCGATACTTACTTGGAAGAAATCCGTGAAAAGGCAAACCACTTGCTCGAAATTACCTTTAACGGTGATCTTCTGATTGGCGATTTTGTAATTACTGAAAAGGACTTCTCCATACCAATCGTAAAGAGTAATGGAACCGTTTTGGAAGATTGCAAGCTCGGCAGTGGTGCGGAACAATCGTTCGTCAAGCAAGCCTTATCTCTAGCAATCCTTGATAAAGCCATCAACAATTCCTACAATATAGTATATCTGGATGAAGTGGATGGTGTACTAGATGAAACAAACCGTACAGGATTTGTCAAGATGCTGAGAAGGCAAATCTTAGACTTGAAGATTAAACAGTGCTTCGTTATCAGTCATAACCGAGAATTTTTGTCAGAGCCTTGTAACCTGATCTTATTGAAGAATCACGGTATCGAGACTAACAATGAATCTATTATGTCTAACAAGACTGTCATCTACAACTATGAAGTCTAAAGAATTTTCCCATAGAGAAATCTATGGGAAATTTTTGTATATTAAATGAAGCACTCAAGGAGAAATATCATGAAGGCACACGAAAACAGAAATAAAGAGAGGACATATGGAAATTTTACGAGCATACAAGAAGTTATTGCTCTCATAAAAGAGGTAGAAGAATTTAAAGACAATCTGGCATCATACATCTGTAGAAAAAGACATTTGGATGCTAAACTCTATGCAAACATGCATGCAGAAATAAAGACTCTTGATAACGGAGATTTTGTCGTGTCTCTATGGAGGCGTTATAGAGAAGATCCGTTACCATACGATAGATATAATAGCGAATTGAGAATGAGAGTACCTGTCCGAGATTTATTCGTATGGGAGTTCTCTATGCTTGTCGAACAAACAGAGCTGGCAGAATTCTTTGCAGATGCCGGAGTCAAATATAAAAGAATCTTTAAATGACATATTAAAGAATGTGATTAACTAAAAATTAACCACAATGGAGAGAATATGATTGATGAAATCACTACTCTGTCTAGTGGAAACATAGAAGAGGTCTACAGTTCTATTCTGGACTTCCTCTACCACGGAGAGGGTACTATTGCAGAAAGAAAGAATACACCGATTAAGTTGATCGGCAAAGACACGACTATTGGTAAGGCTGCGATTTCAGTTACAGCATTGAGGGCTATCGTAGATAGCTCTATGGAAATTGAATTTGACGAGTCTGACTTGTTTGACGGAAGTTCTGCAAAAGATGTTGATCAGTACATTAGGGATGTGGCGAAGATGGCTGCATCAGCTGGTATTAATGAGGGAATCAAGGAAAAGATTTTTGAAGTGATTCAGGATCTATTGGTGCTTTCTACAAGAGTGAACGAGATTAATGGTATTACTGTTGACCTCTATAGCCTTGCAAAGATGTATAAGACCAATCCTGAAGCTAAGGCATTGATTGATTATCAGCTCGATGAAACCAAGACTCTAGATGAAATGTCCGAAGATATGTCGAAGCTCACTGAAGAAGTGGAAAGAGTATTCTCCGCTCCGGGTTCTCCGTATAGAGAATTGATCAAGGGCGGCGCAGTGAATAAAAAGCAGCTGACTCAGATGGTCGCTTGTGTTGGACTTAAGCCTGACTTGGATGACAATATCTGTGAACATCCGGTGAACACATCGTTCATTAGGGGTCTTCGCAGTATTGAAGATTTCTGGGTATCAGCAACAGGTGCAAGAAAAGCTCTGGTTATCTCTCACCATCAGGTTAGGAAATCAGGCTATCTTGCAAGAAAGCTGTTGTTGTTAACTTCGGATCTTGTATTGTCCGATGAAGAAGCTTGTGATACCAAGCATCCGTTGGAATTGGATGTTCCTGATATGGCTACATTCAGACGCCTCAAGGGTAGAAATACTGTTGATGGCGTAATGCTGGATGGCTCTGAAGAACAATTCAAGAAGTACAATGGGAAGATCAAAGTTTACAGTCCGCTGACTTGTGCGTGTAAGACTGGATTCTGTAAGCGCTGTTATGGAAACCTTTACGGAATGGTACGTGCAGGAAATTATCGTGTAGGTTCTGTTGGTGTGTTGCTGTTGACGGCTTGTCTGACACAGAGATTGTTGTCTGCAAAGCACTTGTTGATGGCGAAGGCGAAGCCTATTGAATGGCCCAAGGGATTCAGTAACTATTTCGAAGAGTCCAAGAATGCATTGTTAGCCGGAAAAGACCTTAAGAGAATTGCCCTGAGCAGGGATGACTTCAGAGAAGATGACGAAGGAACTTTGGTTGTTAATCGTATTACGATAAAGAACCGAAAGGAAGAAATCGTTTTCGATCTACCTGTAGACTTGTATCCGACTGGAACTGTGAAGGAAGAACTCGAAGACTACAAACACGAGTATAACATTAGTGTTGATGATGGTGAAGAATTATTTACGATCCATCGTCAGAGCGTTGAGCTCAATGAGTCTTTGATGAATCTGATTAGCCTGATTCAGACTGATAACCATAATGGTATCGGTAATGACTATGTGGCTATTGCAAACAGATTCCTGAAGCATATTGTCGAAGGTGAAATCCCGATTGTAGCAGTTCATGCTGAAACAATTCTCTCGGCTCTGCTGAGGAATGAAAATGGCGTGAGACCTGACTTCTCTTTGGATGATCCGGGCGTAATCAATGTCTTGAGACTAAGTGAAGGTATCAATACTAAGAACTTGTCTACTATTCTGTCATTCGAAAACCTCCGTAAGAAGCTTCAAGAAATTGATACTTACGAACGGAATGTCGATGGCGTATATGACGAGTTCTTCTTGAAGGGAATTGAAGAATGATTACAGACAAAGTCAAGAAGGTCTTTGGAAAGCTCGACGAATCTGTCGATCGCATTTCCAAAGCCGTAGAGACAAAACTAGAGGGTAAGCTTGAGGCTGCTACCATCTTTGCTATGGACAAGATTAGCAAGGGTACGGATGCACTCATCAATATCCTCGACAAAGACAAGAAAGAAAAATAAAAATAGAGAGATCGAAAGATCTCTCTTTATTTTTACTTGATGATGTTGTTGACTTCGGTCAACACATCTTCTCCGTCTTTATCAATAACGGAATTATAAGCGAAGGAAACGTTGATACCACTATCCCAAATAGCGAACATCACGTTAATCAAAAGCATCGGAGCAAATTCAGGAATCATGAAAGACGTAGCTCCGTAGGACTTAACAACTTCGGCAATCACAGAACGGATCGAAAGCTTACTAAGGTTATTGAATGCTTCCGACATACTGTCAAACAGCTTATCAAGCTGCTGATAGTTCTCAACCGGAATCAATCTGTCAATGTCAAGAACAGCCTGTCTAGAAGAAGTCTTGACAGACTTCAGTGCAATCAAAGAAGCTGCCGACTCATTTTTGCCGATACAAGCAACAACGAAAAACTTTGCAAAGATATAGCGAATCTGATCCAAGACCAGTTCATTGTAGCTAACACCATAAAGCTTGTCAAGAACCTTAGTCATGATTCTGGAGTAGATTCTGCTAAGCGCAGTAACCAACTTCGTGTTACGGAAGAATAGATCTGAGTTTACAGTGATTTCCTTGAAGATCAAAGCAGCAGCGCAAAGATTGTAGAATTGCTTGGGGTTGGGAGCAATCTCGCCCTTCTTGTCAACCTTAAATCTGTTTGTGAGGTTGGCTACACCAGCAATCGTAGAGCCATTTCTGGCTGCCCATACAGGAAGGAATACCATGCCAGTACCATAGGTAGCAAGCGAGAATACAGGAATAACTGTTCCGTTCTCGATTTCACTGATAAGTCTGGATTTCAGAGGACGCTTTTCTCTAGCTTGCATTTGCTGGATCATTTCGGTAACAAAAGCCTTCGGAGCGGTATCCAGCTTAGGATTCAATAATGTAATCTTCTTAGCGATGTTGGCTTTGGTTTCCTCAGTAATGATCGAGAGTTCAGATAGCTTTTTCATAAAATCCTCAAATAGTATATTAACTAATGATAAGTTTATGGTCGTAACTTTTCATTGCTACAAAAGGAGTAGACGATGAATACAATAAAGAGCCTTTACGCTCCGAAGCATTCTGACAGTATCAAGGTTATCGTTGATGCTGGTGATTTCCATTTCGGAGCCAAAGATGATGAACACTTGGCGAAAGAGTATGACGACCATTTCAATTCTTTCATTGAAGAGAACAAAGACGAAATTGACCTAGTTGTAATCAGTGGTGACTTGTTCCATAAGGAATTGAAGATGTCATCGGAATCAATGCGACTGCTTCTGGGATGCTTCACTAAGACTCTGAAGATTTGCGAAAGAAATAACATTCAAGTAAGACTTCTTCAGGGAACGATGTCTCATGATAGAGGACAAGTCGAGACTCTTGGGATTGCATTAAACCATTATGAGAATTTCAAAGTCATTACGACTTGTTGTGTCGAAGAGTTCCACAAAGATCTCAAGATCCTCTACATTCCAGAGGAGTATCCTAAGGATATGAAGGAATTCTACAAGGAAGCTATCTTTGAAGCTGAAGATGATGCATATGATTTCGTGTTCTTCCATGGTACTATGGATTTCCAGTCGTTCGCTTCTCAGGTTTATGAAAGCGAATTGCCTATGGAGTCCGCACCAGTATTCAAGGCTGATGACTTAATCAGAATCTGTAAGGGTGCAGTATCTGGCGGACACATTCATACAGCATGTGACTATAAACAAAAAGTGTTCTACCATGGCAGTTTCTCTAGAACTTGCCAAGGTGAACCTAAGTCTAAAGGATTCATGTTCTATGTATATGACTCGGAAAAGAAGTCATTTGACCATGAATTCGTAGAAAATACGGATGCTCCGATTTTCAAATCTGTGTCTATTGATGAGCTATTTGAAGGCTCTGCCGAAAATCTTGAAGTATTTATGAAGACTATGGAAGCCGCTTCTAGTGACAAGTCTATTGCCTATCGATTTGTCATGTCAGATAAATTGGCTAAAGACCACCCCGAAATTAAAAAAGTTGTTTCTGATTTTGTGGTGGATTCGAAAAATTTGAATTTCCAAATCAAACACGCAAAAGATGCGGTTGTGACTGACGAAACTCAACAAATGGAAGACGAGGAAGAAGAGCAAAATGAGCTTGCGTTCCTTGCCAATCCAGCTCTCGACTACAGTGAGAAGATTCAGCTCTTTATGGAGAAGAAATTCTGTACTAAGGTCGAGCTTGACAAGATAAGGTTAATTATCAGTGGAGAAAACTAATGCGTAAACGCAAATCGTCGACAGTTGTTCTACCAATCAGCAATGAACTCCTAGAAAGATCCATACAACTGTTGTTATTCACAAGTAAATTCACTGTTTGGGATGCCCAGAGCATTCGTGATATCCTCTTGAAGTCTAATATCGTTAATGAACAGAGCGATAATGACTATCGTAATGGATTAATCAAGATTGCTTTGAACGTCTTTAACAAAGTTGTCGAAGTCCGTTCTATTGACGGAAAGTTGTTGAGGGATGCCGTCGTTGAATCATGCGAGAATGCTACCGAGATCCTTGAGACCCTGAAGGGCGAGCTGACGGGTGGTTTAATTCTCAATGAAGATACAGCCGATTATGTGATAAGATCGTTCTCTGATCTATCTGAATCTCAGGCTTTGTATGGCTACAAAGACCCTATTAAGAAATTCGCAGAAGAACTAGAAGGACTTGATGTTCACAATGCCAAGTCTCTTCCGCAAAGGTTCAAGGAACTAGTTCTTCCAATCATATCTCAGATGTCACAAGCTGAGATTGAGAAAGACGATTCTGACGAAATGTTGTTTGGCGAAGAGTCGTACTTTAGAGGACAAAAGAGATCCATCGATGAAGCTAAGAGTCCTAAGTCTGTAGTTCGCACAGGCTGTAGAGAACTGAACAGAATGCTTGGTGGTGGATTTAGGGCAGGTCGTGTTTATATCTTCTTGGGTGCTCCGGGAACTGGTAAGAGCCTTGTATTGGAGAATGTCCTGTATTGGGCATGTTCGATGAACTCTTACGATCCGAGTCTTCTCAAAGAAGGAATGAAGCCTATTGTCCTTTATGTGACACAAGAAAACTCTCTCGAAGAGAGCTTGGAAAGACAGTACTCAGTCGGGTTGCCTGAAGCAATCTCAGAAGCCAAGGATTACACTGAAAGAGATGCTGAAGAACTGTACAAGTTGTATAGAGAAAACGGCTGGAATATTCCGTTCTACAGAATGTACAAAGACAATATGTCCATCAGCACGGCTGATATCGAAAGTAAGATAGAAAAGCTTGAACTGAAAGGATATCAGGTTGTATGTGTGGTGCATGATTACCTTAAGAGAATCAGAGCCATCAACCATATTGATGATCCAACGTTCGACCTTGGTTCCGCCGTTAACGATCTTAAGATTCTTGCAAAGAGAAAGAAACTCCCAGTGATTGATGCTTCTCAGGTTCAGAGAGAAGCTGTTAGAAAGGCTAGCGAACTTGCTCAAAAGGGTGCATCCTTTGAAGGAAAGTTCAGTGGTGCAGATATGGGTAACTCTATTGCAGCATTTGAAAATGCCGATGCAACATTTATGCTCGGTAACTTGAAAGACCCAGAAGGCGTTCATTACATGATGATGTGTCTGTTGAAGCGTCGTTATAAGGCAAAGAAGTGCCCTTACTCTATGGTAGCAATACCGTTTGAAGGTGACACTGCAAGACTTGTCTGTAACTTCGGTCTCAACGACTCTTGCGGAGTAAAGACTTCGTGGGGAGATCGTCTTGAAGAATCAGCCCCTGCCGGAGCTCGTGGAAATCGCTTTAAGCGAATATCTACGGAAGAAGCTTAAAAATAGTGCGTATCATAAGATACGCATTTTATTTTTTGCCAAAACTCATGAATGAAATTAAGAGGTAAACAATGGCTAGAATAGTTGCTAATGACAAGAACTTCCGAGAGACGCAACGAGCGCATCTTAAGGCATCGTTAGATACTTACAAAGTATTCTTTAATGACCTTCCGCTTCTCGTTAACTATTACAGCAAGAGCCATGCCGAAAGTACTCATGACGTGAATCTTGGAACTGTACAAGAGATTGTCGGCGATGATTCTCCGGTTGTCTTTAATCTCATCAAGGACTTTCCGTTGCATAAAGCCAGCAACCTTGATGTAAGCCCTGAAGACTCCGATGATGCTGGTACAGAAGCTCAAGTAGAAGGAACTGCTATTGTTTCTCCGTCTGCTGTAATGCCTAGAGAAGATGACTGCTTTACTATTCCTTGGTACGGTCATAAGAAGGCTATCTTTAGAGTACAGAATGTTAAGAGATCCAACATCAAAGGTCAATCTTTCTATGAGATCACCTACTATCTATATCAGGTGTACTCTGGCACTGGTGACATCGATAAGCAGGTAGCAAGAATCTTCAGAGTTATTGCTTCATCGCATTCTGTTAATAAGACAGCAATCGTTGAAGAATCTAAGGCTGATATTTGTGCTGCTATTGAGCATAAGCTGGATGTGCTTGTTGATGAAGTAGAAATGTTCTATGACCTTAGAACTGATGCATACATGTTCCCGGTTATGAATGGTACTTACCTTCTCTGGGATGAAGCCCTACATTACTTTGCATCTAAGGCTAATGTTTTTTATAGAAACTTCAGCTTTAGACAGGATAGAGTTCCTTTAAAGATCGACGTCAGAGACTATGATGAGCTGTATAGATTCTATACACATAGTCTGTGGTGGGCACTGGAGCATCATAACTACTGGCATATGGGGCCATATCTCGGAATCTATATGATTACTCCTTACCGAGAGGAAGTTCCCGGTAGACATTTGAGAGATGTCTATGTCAGAGGTGCAAAGTATTGTGCATCAGAGACAGTCAATCCTTGTATGTTTGGGTATCAGAGAGTGTTTGGTAATCTCTGGGAATACCTTAGAGATGAAACAGATACTATCAAGTTTGATGTTCTCGATGCATACGGATATGGAGAGCTATTGAAGTTCTGGTTCCAAGAGAAACGGGACATAGATAAAATCCCCGAAATAATCAAAAAGATTATTCCGGCTGGCCTCATTACGGACTACTATTATCTTCCGGCAGCTATCTTCATGCTGAAGGATCTTAGAGAGTCTATAATGGAGACATTCGATTACAAGAGTTAAAATAAAAGTTGAAATTTCCTTGAGAATAGCAGGGAAATTTCAACTTATTTGAGCTTCCAAGTAACTTTCTAATGAAATTCTTTAACAAGGAGTATATCCATGCGTACAATCGATGAAATTTTCGCTTCCGAGTCGTCTAACGATGACGATCTCGACCTCATGCGTCTCTTCAACAACGAAGAAGAAAAGGACAAGGACGACGACGAAAAGAATGATGCTGAAGAATGCGGCAAGCGCTGCTGTCAGGATCTTGCTTTCGAAGGCTTCCAGTTCGACGAAGCTTCTTTCCTTGCCGATGCTGATGATGACATCGAAGATGATGCCAAGAACACCAGCAAGAAAGACCTTGAAGACCTTGACAAAACCGAAAAAGAAAAGGATGATGACAAGGACGACGACAAGGACGACAAGAAAGATGATGATGACGACAAGAAGGACGACGACGATAAGAAGGATGATGACAAGGATGACGACAAGAAGGACGACGACAACGCTTCCAAGAATGCTGACGACGCCGAAGAATGCTTCAAGATCGACGAAGTTGACCATGATTTCTTGAGCAACGAAGAATACTTCGATCTCATGAACGATGATGACGATACCATTTTCGGCACCAAGAACGTGAACGATCCTGAAGACGACCTCGATCATCCCGAAGAAAATGACGATGACGACGACGATGACAAGGACGACAAGAAGGATGATGGTGAAAAGCCCGCTAAGGACGAAGCCGTGGGTGTTGATGGTGGCGACAGCGACCTCGACAGCAGCCTGTTTGCCTTCTTTGACGACGAACTGCTTTAATCTGTAACCAAAGGAGTAACAAAATGAAAATCGTTTCTACAAACTATACAGGAGTGATCCCCGGTATTGGTAAAGGCCCTTTTACCAATAAGCAGATCAGCGACCAACTGTATAATTCCATCAGAAACTTGGGTTATCCTGTGACAATCACAAGTGTCAAGGCCAAGCCTAAGGTTGTGGTTCAGAACATCTCTCAAAAGGTCGAGAAGAAGCCTGTCACTAAGGTTGACGAGGCTGTCAAGACTGCTGAGAAGATTGCTACTGAAACTGCAAAGCCTGTGGAAGAAAAACCCGTACAAGAAGTGGCAGCTCCTGTTCCGGAACCAGAAACTGAAGCTTCTGCTCCTGCTGAAATCAAAGAAGGTGAACTTCAGCCTTACACCAAGGAATACCTTGAAGGCCTCGAAGTTGCTGAACTCGACAAGATTCTGTCTGCCGATATTAAGCGACCGATCCGTTACGGTAAGCCTTGGCTGATTAAGCAGATCCTTGCAAACCAAGCTTAAAGAATAATCTCTCCGATGAGGAGAGATTATTTTTATTATTCCGTGATATTCCTAACTAAAAAATGAAAGGAGTACACTATGTTTTACAAAAAGAAACTTCAGATAATTGATATTGATGATACACTTGTTATGACCAGTGCCAAGTGGATTCTGGAAGCTGTCAAGCATCCGGGGCTAGCTAGGAGAATTGGTAAGCTCAATGTAGCACTTGAAGCAGTAACTGATATGAAGCTCTATCTTGCTGATGTGTATTGCAGATTGCAGTATAGGCTTGAAGACTACCTTGAAGTTAGAGATATTGCTCGCAGTCTCTTCTATAAGGCTTATACGGAGAATGGTAATTTCTATGACGACCTTGGTTTATCTTCCTTTGGAGCATCTCTGCTTACTGGTGGTGTTGGACAAAAAATTATTTTCCTGACCCACACTCTTGATGGAGCTTGCAACATCTCTAAGTCTAAATGGATCAAAAAGAATTTCGGTGCACTGGACTATGAGTATGTAGAAATACCTATTACACAATCTAAGGGCGAGTATATCCAAGAGCACTATCCGGACTTCGATACATTCGTGGACGACAGTCCGACTTGTCTGCTCGATGTTATAAACAGATTTAGAAAAGAGCCAAAGTATGTGGCATTTCCTGAATATGGTTATAACCTCGTTATAAATGAATTTGCCCAGACTCTCGGTGAAGGTGATAAGATCACCATTAGGAGCTTCATCCAGAAGTGGTGAACTCCTTAATAGATCCGAGGTCATTATGAAAATAGAATTAGCCAATATTGATACCATCATCGAGAAGAATAAACTGCCTGAAGTATCTAATCCTGTATACATCAACGCAGATAAGACTCCTACAGAAGATGGTATCTTCTCCTATACAATCTATGGGAGACCAGGCTCTAAAAGACGCAAACTTCAGTTTGCGTATATTGATTTGGGTAAGCCTTTCATGCATCCATTGGCTTACAAGGAATTTAGTAGAATCTGCTCGGCAGCTTCTGCTATTCTGACTGGTACAAAGACTTTCTCCGTCTCTGCCAGAGGCGAGATTGTAGAAGATCCGAAGGGCGGTACTGGAATTAGTTGGCTCTATGCTAACTGGGATAAGATCAAATTTGACGATAGAAACAACCGTTCCAGATCAAACCGTATCGAGCTTTTGAAGATCTATGATAAGAAGCATATCTTCTGTACAAAGTGGATTACTATCCCGGCATTCTATTACGACATCAACTTCACTAAGGAACTTTCCAGAATCTCTATTGACGAGATTGGTGACATGTATGTAGGCTTGATTTCCAAGTGCCAGAGCCTTAAGAACGAAGGTGGATTCTTTACTACCTATGCTCTTGAAGCTAAGATTCAGGAACAACTAGTTCTCATCATGGACTACTTCATTGGCAAGATTGCTAAGAAGAATGGTCTTGTTCATAGTACCATGCTTGGTAAAAACGTTGACTATACTACTCGTGGTGTGATTTCCGCTGAACACATTGCTGATGCAGATACCTATGATCAGGCTACGGTGCTGTTCGAAGATGTTGGTGTTCCTCTGCATCAGGCTGCTGCTCTAGCTCTGCCGTTCGTCTCGTATGAATTCAAGGCAATGCTCAGGGAAGTTAACGAAGACTCCTTCTTGGTTGAAGAGTCTCACGGAAAGTACACACAGGTTAGCTTCGAGTCCATGTCTACTGACGTAGCAGAGAGGTTCGTAGCAAACTTCGCCAGAACCAGAGAGTTCCGTACAGAGCCGTTCTTTATCCTTAAGAGTGACGGTAAGCCTCTAGACTTCTCTTCACTAGGCTATTTCGGTGAGCTCAAGAGACCGTTGAATAACACTGACGTATTGTTCTATCTTACGAAAGAAGCTATGAAAGATAAACATATCATCGTCGTAAGATACCCGATCGAAGACTATCGTAACATCAGCTGTCACAGACCTGTGATTCTTACAACCGAAGCTACTACCGAAGTAGGAGGTATTAAGAACTATCCTGACTTCAGTGTAACTCCGATTAAGTGGAATGAAACCATTCAGCTTCACCCTGCTGTACTTAAAGCTATGGGTGCTGACTTTGACGGTGACACTGTGACACTTAAGTTGGTCTTCACTAAGGAAGCCAACGCAGAGCTTGAGAAGTATATCTACTCGGCAAAAAATGTTACAGACCTTACTGGAGACGTCTCTAGAAAATTTGGTGCAGAGCCTATCCAAGCACTCTACACTATGACACTGTAAAAAATAAAAACGATCATGGATTAAATCCATGATCGTTCTTTTTTTGACGACTAGGCTAAGACCTAGAACGGCATATCTTCGTCATCGCCAGACGGAGAGTAGTCGTCGTTGGGCTTGCTATTCTGCTGCGTCGGAGCATTCGGCTTCTTGAAGCGATTGCCGGAAGCGGACGTTCTAGCATTGGCCCCATTATTAGTCGGCTGTCCACCCTTCAATGCCGGAGCATGAGGGCGGTACATTTCATGGCGGATTTCGGTCAGCCATTCTACCAAGATTTCAAGGTTCTGACAGAACGGAACTGCACTGAACGTGTCGTCAGGCATATCCATACTGATTGGTGCATTTTCAAAGAGGAAGTTGTCCGTCACCTTGGTGTCAGTGTTAGTCACTGCCAAGAGATAGGCATCAGAGATCGGCTTTTCAAGGTATTCACCCTTGCCGATTTCCACTTCAAATACACCAAGCTTCATCTTACCATGCTTGCATCCACTGAGAACCAGCTTGATCATCTGTTCAAAGCGAATGTTCTGAGGCACGGAGAGAGCCAGGAACACAGAATTTTCGTGGTCATAAACCTTGTCACCGGGCTTCGGCTGTTCAGGAGCATCCTTGAGACGACGTGCCACTTTGATGTAGCACTTAGTCTTTCCGAATTCGCTCACAGCGAGTCCGAGTGTGAGGTTAGAGTCATACGAGAAAAGATCGAGAACTGGATTATATTTCCAGTAAGTTTTGTTGTTAGCCATGTTGTGTCGTCCTATAGGTCGATAAACGAGGAGAAGTGTTTCGTATTGCCAACAGGTAATAGGACAAATCCTATACTTTCCATGATGGTATACGCACTCTTCAAGTTAGCCTCCACAATCTTGTCAGTATCAATCAACGGCAGGAGGTATTCCGGGATTGATTTCGTCTTCTTTGGAAGTGCAATCGCTTTTACACCCGAAGAACGGAACATATCGGCATGAGTTTCAAAGATGCTTATCGCATTTTTGTACAACTCTTCGTCAATGTCTTTCAGATACAAGAAACTCTCGGCTGTCTTGGCTTCCTTAATAGGAACAATGTTTACACGAGAGTAGTCCTGAATCTTGTTCTGCGGACACATGGTATTCCACATCGTAACTGCTCGCACGGTCGAATTTTTGTTCGGTTCCTTGTAAGCATTTAACGAGGTGAATTTACCCGGCGTTAGATACACAGTTGCACGACGTTCTTTCAAAGAAGTATACACTTCTCTTTCGAATGCCATGTAAGAATGTAGAACGCCTCTGGGCGAGACTTCCTTCGGCTCAAGAATCTGTTCACGCAACAGAGTCGAGAAATAATTCCTCGCAATTCTGTTTGTAGAAGATTTCTTAATCGGAAGACCCTTGATATCGAATTCAGGTGGTGTTAACACCTTTCCTTCTTGTACAAGAGTGATCGAAGAATAGTTCTTCTTGTTTCGAGTCAATGCAAGTCTCTTCATGAGGAATTCACTCTTCATGTTGATTCTAGGCATCAAGCTCTTACTTACGGACAAACCACCAGTTACAGCATCAAGGATCGACTGAAGTTGCTGTCCAAGAATATTGTTGGCAACCATTGCGATCGAGATACGTACTTCATCAGTCTGTTCGGAAGCATTGTGAAACAGTTTCTCATAAAATAATATGAAGTTATAAAGCAAGCAAAATACGGAGTCAGTATCCGTTACGAGAATACTCTTACGTCTAAGGTTCTTCACAATCTCAGCACGGTTCCAGTGGATGTATGGATGTGCTACGAATGCACGGATACGATCATTGATAGCCTTCATCTGAGGCTTAATACTATCAGGCGGAGTATTGGGATCGCGGAATTCAGGAGAATACACCTGAGCTAGAAGATTCTTCTGCGGTTTCTGGGAGAGGAACTTGTACAGATTGTTCGTGTAGTAAACACGGTTAAGCATTTCTGTATCAAGGTTCTTCAAGATATCTTCGAGAACATTCTTTGCAAATGGAGTCTCTTCATCAATGTGCTTTTCAAGTTCTGCAAAGACAACCCTCCAATCGTGAATGGGTTCATCAATGTAAGAGATAATAGACTCTGGATATTCCTCAAGATGATCCCTTACTTCTTCGATATAACGGATAGCGTCATCAGTTCCGAAGAACCAGAAGTTGTTCTCCATCATAGATTCTACAAAGTAAATCGTAGAAGTAATAATTGCAAAGCCATTGTAAGTTGTACCAGGGCCAGTATTGGGCGATCCAAGAATGTAGTTACGTTCACCTGCACCACCGTACTCAGAGTTACCAACGAGCTTGAACAGAAGTTGCATCTTGTCATGGATAAGCATGATGAACTTATCAACATCGTTGATATGCTCAAACTTCAGCTTCTTTTCAGCCTTACGCATATCTTGCAAGAAGATCAGGAACTTAGAAAGTGGCGATGGATTACGTTCGTAAGAGTCAATAAGCACACCATATGCACTCATGGTATAATCGCCAGAATACACCATGTCCAAGATTTCTTCAGTCTGATATTCATCGACTTCGTGTTTCTCAGGGTTATGAATGATAAGCTCATTTCTATCCCTAGATTCAGCTACCTTGGTCTCATACATTTCAGCAACAGTCTGTCTGAATTCGTCGTCTGGATCTCTTCCAGTCAGAGTATTGAACAATTTACAGACAGTATCAATGTAGTGCTGCTCAAAGATACCTTGTTGAAACTTTGGTTTCATTAGAAAACCCTCACAGTGTAAGCAGAAACTTTTGCACGAGCGAGAATATTCTGTGCATACTTGAGAATGTCATCGTTCGTGCAAATATCTTCACGGTCAACGATAGTCTTTCCGAATTCTTCCAATTCAGAATTCTTCAATTCCCATACGATGACCTGAGAGTAGATTCCCAAGTGCTCAGCATGGACAAAGAACTTCCTATCCTTGAGGAAGTTTTCGTTAATGTCCTTGAACAGTTCTTTGAGTGCCTTGAACATAGTCTCTCCTTTGTGCAAATTGCTAAGAGTCCTTCTTAGCAATCATAAGTTAGGAGGATAACTCTATAATGAACAGAGGTTTGCTATGTCTTGTGGATGCAAAAATTCTTTAAGTGCTAGCGCTTCTACGGCTACTGCCGATATTGCAACACGCATTGAATCGTCCTATTGGGAGCGTCGAAAGAGACAGATCATCGGATCCTTTCCGTATAGAGGTGTCATTCGACTTTCTGAATCTGACTTGAACTGTTATGGTGCATTTCTTCTTCGGCGAAAGGGCTGTAAGGCTCTTTCATTTCCCAAACATTTTAATTATGCCAGAATCCCCTATACTGCCGGAAAGTTTCATGACTCGATCGACATTGCAGGATTGATTTATTTCGTTACCAATGACGGTAAGTGCTGTAAAGTTTTTAAAGACATTTCTCGTGGCCCAGGTGAACAGACCTCATGTGAATGTTAACATTAAAGGAGATATCTCTAATGAGTAGAATTCTGAAACCTCTTGGAGCTTCTGTTGACGACTTTAAACAGTATTTGCAAACTGGCGAAGGCAAGCTTGCAGATATTATTAGAGACGCTTCGCAGTTGGCTTCGGAGAATAAAGGTCTCTCTGTGACTCTTGATTCCTCTGACTCTGCCAATGCAGTTCAAGCTCTTGAAGAAATGCAAGAACAGGTCAATAAGCTTTGGGCTGCAGTTCCCGCACAGGAAGCTATGGATGCTAAGGCTAATGGAGTCATCGATAAGTACCTCTACAGTGACCGTACCAAGATGGCTAACTGGTATCTGCAGCAAGTTAAAGCTGCTACTACCCAGAACCGTATTGATAAACTTGTGGATGACATTGCTGATGACATTGACAAAATGGAAGACTTCGTTGATGGTGAAATCACCTTCTCGTCCTTTATTCGTTTCCTTGTCTCTTGGAAGGCATTTTGGATTGCAGCTGGCATTTCCATTATGTGTCCTCCGGCAGCTCTTATCTTAATTGCTACGCAGTACCACAAGGTTGAAAAGATCCGTGAAAAGACTCAACGCCTAATGCCTATCATGTATGACGTCTTCAGACAAGCTAAGAAGAAGCAGAAAGACATGATGTATGGCAAGGTCAAAGATTCGTCTCAGTACAGAGGCGATGATGATGACGACAACGGCGACGATGACGATGAATAAGGAGAGAATACAATGAAGAAACTTAGACCCATTTGTGCTTCTAAATCCGATTTCAGTTCTTTCCTTGCTGGTCAGGAAAGTGTCGTTGCTGATGCTTTCGAACGCCAAGAAAAGTTTGCCAGTGCTACCTACAGCGAAAAGAATTTCGAACTTGATTCTATCGATGTAAGTACTGCAATCGAATCTATCCAAGAATTCCAAGATCGTGCTGAAAAGCTTCTCGACATGCTTCCTGCTTCGGAAGCTGCAAGAGCTAATGACGTGATCGATAAGTACCTCAACTCTGACCGTACCAAGATGGTTGATCACTACCGTGATCTTATCAAGGAAGCTACCACTGCTGGTGAAGTCAATGGTCTCATCTCTGAGATTCAGGCTAACATCGACAAAATGGAAGACTTCATTGATAACAAATGTACTGTTGAAGCCTTCGTTCGTTGGCTTGTGACTTTCTTGTTCATCTTTGGTATGACAATCGGCTTCGGTTTGCTCGGTCTGACTGGTTCTACTCTCGTTGGTATGGAAAGATACCAGAACGTTGACAGAATCCGTGAAAAGACTAAGCAGCTTCTTCCGTACATGAAAAAGTGTCTGGCTGAAGCCCAAGCCAAGTACAAGAAACTTGCAAAATAAAGGAGTCTCCCTATGTATACACCTGAAAAAGTGTATGCTTATGGAGATACGGAAAAAGCTGGTGCAATCTTCGCAAAAGCTTTGTCCAAGTGGTTTGACCTTGGTGAGCGTTTGGCTGTAGCTTCTCAGGATATGATTATCCTTAAGAAGATTGCCGAACGTGCCAAGATCATTCAATCTGGTCTCGAAGACAGAAGCCTTATGTCCATCGCTAATATCCTTGGACAAGAAGGTTTCTTCTTTGAAGACATCAGAGAAATGGATCACAAGCTGTTGTCTAGAGCGATATCCAGAGAAATGTACGTCAAGAAGGCAAAGTACCTTCAACAGTACTTAGCCGAAAAACTTAACCGAACCAAAGATATCAAACTGAGTGAAAAACCAAATGAAACCGAATTGTGGACAGTGTTTAACTACTTGACTAAGCTTGTAGAAGACAAATCCTTGTACAAGCGTATCTATGGTCGGGAGCTCTCCTTCATATCAAGGTTAGCTTCAAAGTTTAATCTTGACTCGGAAAAATTCTCCGTGTCTTCAAAAGCTGCCATTGCCTTGTGCATAACAAGATCTTAAAAATAATAGAGTATCTTTCGATACTCTATTTTTATTTACTTTTTAGTCTTTGTTTCCGGTTCTGGCTTGAAAGACGTACCCATTTCGGCAGCAATCTTCTTAGCCTCTTCTTCAGAGACCGTAGAATCGATCGTCTTAACCGGGCAACGATACATCTTACCAGACATGATTTCGATAACCTTAGCCTCAATCGCTTCACCAAGAGCAGGATTTTTCGCAACAACGTCACGAACAGTCTTCTTAGTGAACTTGATTTCAGGGCAAGAGTTCAACACGCTGTACGGGCCAGCAGCTTTAATATCACCTGTTTCATACAAGAACTGTACGTTAGACAGGAGATTATCGTAGACACCACCGTGTGTGCTATCAAACACCAACGGGTATTTACGACCAGCCACGTTCGAACGTGATTTCAAAATCTGAATCTGGTTGATAAAACCGTCGAAACCATAGTCTTTGTCAGCATGGAGAATTGTTCCTTTAAAGATCTTGGCACTGAAGTCCGCATAGAAGACAGACCCAGAACCACCTTTGATGTTTTCATCAGGAGGTAAGAACGGAATCTTGGAAACCTGAGGTGTTCCCATCGCAGGTTTCGTATTCAAATGCGAAACAAAGCCAATCATGATGTTAGCAGCATAGAGCATGTTAAGCGATTTTGCAATGAAGTCATTGTTTTCAATAGCTTGACGTGCACCAGCAGTATTCGCAGAAAGCTCGCCCTTATCTTCGGCAGAAGCGGAAGAAGCCTTAGAGAAAGTAGAAGCCAGAGAGTCTACCACGATGATAGTAGGAGCCAGAACCTTGTGCTTCTTACCGTCGTAACCAGTGATTTCTTCAGTAAGCTCTTCAAGGTGATCCATCTTGAAATCGTGTGTAGTCTTGACAAATTCAATAAGATCGTCGAGATAAGTATCTTCGCTTTCAATTCTGACTTGGTCGTAGAATTTCTGCAAGAGCTCAGGACTCTTATCGTGACCACAATACAACTGAATAGAACGAGACTTACTGTTCATAGCCTTTTCAGCATCGAACCAGTACATATCGCCATTTTCAAACTGCTGGATCATCGGGAAAGACAGCTGAGCAATGATAGTAGATTTACCGGATCCGGAGAATCCACAGATTGCAAAAATACGACCAGTACGAAGACCTGCTTCATAGCAGCCATTTTCTTGGTCGATACAACCGTTTGCCATGTCGATCAGCGTAAAGCCAGTCGGAATAGCGTGATCTTTAAAGTACTCACCAGTACGCTGAGCACCCATAGTTTTTTCGCGGAATTTGGACATTAGTGACATAATGAACCTTGTTTGTTGTTTGTTAAGTGAACTGTAGCTGTCCGCAATACGTCAAAGACGCAGTACTTCGGCCAATTTCTAGTTCGGTTCATTATGAAATGTATATTATTTTATGTCTTAACCTAAGGAGTTATTATGCAATTTATGTCTTTAGAAGAAGCTTGGGAGCTTATTATACGAAATGAAGAGCTAGAGTACTATAGAAGAGGTTTATCCTTCGATATCGAGGAAGTGGTAGACTACTACAAGGACAAAAATGGTTTCTACTTCTATGGTGACCCTAATAAATGTATTCTGGCTTTTAGAGAGCTTGATGCCCATACGTGCCTCGTTACAGAATTATATGTCAATCCTGCAGAACGCATGAAGGGTCTCTCTTTCGAATTATTCGATAAGGTATTTAAAATGTTCGATGATCATGACTTTCTGGTCAATGTTAACGATACTAATCTTACCGGTATACGTGCATACTATAAAAATGGATTCAGATATGTTAAAATCATAGAAGAAAGACCCGACTTTAAAATCCTCCAGTACAAAAAAGAAAGGAGCAGGACTTAGTCCTGCTCTTTTTATTTTTCGGATTCTCGTACTTTGAAACAATACGAGAATTCATAGGTATAGTCGCCAGAAGCGAGCTCTATTTTCTTAGATGTATGCATCTGCAGTTCTTCAGCAAAGGCTTTCATAAGACGATTTCTGGCATTTATCGCTTCAAAGTAGTATCCATTTAAATAGCAATACAATTTCGATTTTACTAGTATTTTGAAGTAATAATCATTGCCAGTTTTAATAGTACGTAAATCTAGCGTAGTATTATCTACCACGTGTTCTGGTTTAGTACCGATAACCACATTAAAGTATACGTTATTACTTAGAACGAATGTGTCCGGGTTATCCCTTAAGAACTTCTCAATTTCCGGGAATACCTTCGGAAATGCACTAGTAATGTCTTTAACGAGTTCGTCTATTTTGCTATGTCTTTTAGAATGCTTCTTATTATACGATGACATACAAATGTCTTCTAGCATATCTCTCCTTATATTGCAAGCTTCATAAGCCATATTTCATTTCCTTTTACTTTTTGGGATTTGACAAACACCAAAGATCTACATGATGTTCCTTGTTAGACTCCATACCCCTATCAGGCATCATTTCCGGATGATGCGTTGTATAGATTATTTGAGCCTTGTCAGCAAATTTAGGTATAGAGTCGGCTAAAACTTCCTGCGAGCATAGATGAAGACCAACACCAAACCCGTCTATAAGAAGGATTTTGATTTCATCTGATGCAATCAGTAAAGCTAAAGACAGGCACATCATTTCTTTTTCGCCATGTGAGAATGGTTCCAGCCAACTATCTAGGGCATTATACCATAGCTTATCCGATTTATATTCTCCACGTTTAGGCAATGGGCTAAAATATTTTGGATATGCTCCTATGTCCAAGAAGGCTCTACAAGCTTGATCTATCATCTTTGTAGGATAATTAAAATTATTCCTACATAGAAGATCTCCTAAGACCTCTCCATAGTAATGATAACGTTCGTCATCAAGAAATGGAATGATAGGCTTGTATTCTCCACTCATCTTATCTGGGAGCATAGATTTTTTACCATTGATACTGATCTCGAACTTGCCGTTTTTCGGATCGATAGCCCTGACTTCGATATTCCTTTGGTCATCGGTAGTCACTATAACAGTATCAAAGATATAGCTCCATTCAGTGTATTTGTAAAATTCTCCTTCTCTCTCAACTTTTAAGAGTTTGATTAAAGGATCGAAAGAACCAGTCCACAGTACTTCTGTCAAGGCACAGATAACTTTCAGTATCAAAGTTTTTCCAAACCCATTTGGGCCTGTTATACAAAGATAGTCCTCGACTGGTATGTCATAATGCCAGCCCATAAGCTTAAATTCGTATTGAATTCTCGTAAGTTTCATTTTAATTCCTCTGGTTAGTCATTCTTTAATATAACACTAAAGAAATACCTATATAGAGAAAAATAATCTGCTTCCGAAGAAGCAGATTTATTGTTTTGCAAATTATTCCGTTGCAAAGGTGCCTTCGTTTTCGGTATGCAAGCAGTTAATGCTTGCGAACGACTCGATAACGCTAGCAGCATATTCGAGCACACCACCGCCGAACCAACGGTCACCAGTGAAGTTGATATCAACGTTCACACCTTCCTGAGAACCCTGAGTGAAGTTCCAGTGAGATCTGGAGATCTTCAAGGGCATCACGTTGGTGTAGTAGGTGGCAGTTTCAATATCCTTGTAAACTGCACGACCCTTTTCACCAGCACGGGCAACAGAAGGTTTCAAAACGACATAGAGCAGTTCGCCAGTATGGTTACGAGCAGCGTAGTCAACACCAGCAAGGCCAGGATAGGTAGCAATGCCAGAGTGCGGGTCACGAACAGACGAGACCCAGAAGTCGTAACATTCAGAAACCGGAGAATCAGAATATTCGATGTGAGACATCGTAAAGCCTGTTCCCTTGCTTCCGATAGCACCAGCAAACTGAGATTCGTTGCCAGTGAAACCGAGAGATGCAGAAACAGTGCTAATTTCGACATCATCGTTACCGTTAAAGGACTTAAGGTTCTTTTCGGTAAGAGAGGCGAAATGCGGGTACTTTTCTTTGAACCACGTCGGAAGCTTGATCCACTTAATAAAAGAGTAACCAGTAACCAACGGATCCATAGGCTGTGTACGGGTGTTGAACGCACCTGTATAGAAAGTATCCTTAGTAATGTTATCGATGTTATCACTAGAGAAACTTACGTTAGCAGTTTTGCGCTCCAAACCATACGGATTACCTTTATAGGCCATAATATCCTCCGAAAGCAGAGCTTTCATGTTAGTTTTTCTTCGAAGAAAGAACTAGTCTTCCTAATGATAAGTTTATCTAGAATTTTTTCTGTATATTTAAAAACAAAAAAAAAAGAAAAGCTCCGAAGAGCTTTATTTAATGTATATCATTTTTCCCGGTTGAACTGGAACACAATTTTCAAAACCATTAGCATTGATAACCCATAGAGCTTGGAAACCTCTTGGAAGAGGTATAGTTACCTGCTCTGCAATGCCATCTGTCATGATAACGATGTTCTTGAATCCTTTAGACAAGGCATGTTCAAAGATCGGGGTAAATGACGTACCTCCACCGCCATCTAGCTTCACTGGTCTCATGAAATCAGATTTAGTCAATACTCTATATCTATCAGGCAATTCAACATAAGCGTCAAACGTCCAAAGATATACAGGACAAAGATCTGTCAAACGCAGCAGCTCACCAAGGCATTTTTCCTTCTGTTCTCTGCTCATAGAGCCGGAAACGTCCAGATAACAGGCTATAGGAGCAACTGTCTTCTTTTCATATCCGGGGAAGGGTTTATGGTGGTACTTGTGATATCTCCTTCGTGTCGGTACATTCTCCCATATAACGAGATGCCCAATTTCCATTCTGAGAATCCTATGCCACGGAACCTGTCTGGATTGTGCCGCTTTAATTGCATCAATAGCACGAATCGACATTTTTCCAAACATTTGGTTTCGTTCATTTCGCTCAAACATGTTTTTCAGGTTTGATTCAGCAGTCGGATCTTCCGAAAACTTGGTATGTTCGTCTATAATAGTCTCGCCATACAAAAGCTCAGAGAGCATCTTTAAAATCTCAGTTACTCCCTTATTATCGAAGAACTGGATGAGAAGTTCTCTATACTGTTCATATGATAAGTACTTTTCAAAGCCGAACGTTTCGGGAAGAACAACCTGAATACCACCAAGCGAACCGTCTTCTTTTATCTCTCTAGGATAGTCTAGAAGGATTCTATCATTAGGATCGACCGGAATCAGACAATTCACAGCCATATCCATAGCGATATTATCCAATAGCTGCTCTCTAGGGTCTTCAGAGCCTCTGTAGCCGCTGCAATGATGCAACAGCAGATGAAGACACTCATGACACAGGATAAAGCTTCTGGCAGGAGTCTTATACTTAAGTAGGAATTCCGGATTGTACTCCAGATAATAATTACCATGCTCGGTAAAGACTCTCGCAGACTGAATATCAGGATTCTTTTTCGTGAAAGTTCTGATGAGCATATCAAAGGCGTAAGGAGATGACATCGTAAGGATGTTGATATTTTTATTCAACAATTCCTCAATAGTCATTCTTAACCTCCAATGGGTGCATCAGACTCGATGTTAATACCACGAGCGATTGCCGAATCACGCCACTTCTTATAACCGCCAAGGGTCTTATAAATGACGTTCATACGAGCACCGGAATAAGACATCCAAGATATAGCTTCAGATTCGTTGTTGTGTTTCCAGTCGGAGTAGAATGCTGCGACACCTTCGTTGGGCAAACACTGAAGCAATGCCAGAAGATTTGCGCCATACTGAGGCTTCTTCAAGCCCTTCTTGGACACAAGTCTGGAAGCATTATAAGCAATCACAGGAATGGACAGCTTCTTTGCATCTTCAAGTTTCTTGAGTTCTTGTTCAGCAGCTCTGACTTCTGCGGCAGTACCCTTATTATAGATGACGAGTTCGATGTCAATACTAAGACCCTTACGGTCATTGCAGAATGTTACAAACGGAGCGCCATGAACACCAAGGATAGCATTAGCAATAGCACTGAGCTCTGCATTGATCTCAGCACTCTTTTCGGACTCTTCAACGTAGTCAAAACCGTTGTTAGCTGCTCGCATCAGCTTCTTACCGAGCTTTTCCCATGCTCTAGGAGATGCAGTCTTCTGACCCTTAATTGCACAATCCCTAATAGTTTCAGTAGGGATAATGATGTGCTCTTTGTAGGTCATGAGATATTCAAGAACAACCGGATGCATAATACCAGCATCAACCTTCTTCTTAAAGATGTCGAGGATCTCGTCATCAGTAGGATCATAGGCGTAATTTTCGACTCTGTCCATCTGGGCAGGGTCAATGTTGGCATTACCATTGTAAATATCGGTGTTCTCGTTATCCGCAACAGCTACGTAGCACTTGTCATGCAGAGGCACACCAAAAATGGTGTGGTCGAGAGTGAGTTCCATCAATGCGTTATGGATAAGAGGATTTCCTCTCTTCCATTCATCGATGAACAAAATGTAATAGTCGTCATAAATTGTCAGAGGCTGATAACCATCTTCTCCAAGCAGTTTCAGCATCTGATCGTCATATTCCTTCCCAGTCGGAATCCAGCTAGGAGGACAGCTGTGAGTTCTTCCCTTAAAGCTCTTGACCTCACCAATCATATCTGCAGGGTCAATCTGGGAAGCACAACGTGTGATCACGTGCACACGTTCAATCGGAACTTTGTTCTGTTCCGCGATGCATCGTCTCATATTAATTTTCACGAAACTGGACTTGCCAATTCCGTGATTTCCTTCAAACCCGATAGTATCTTCGGGCGACAGAGAAAGCTTAATGTTTCTCTCTAGACTAGATATGCTCATGTTTTGTCCTTCAAAAGTTCGGCAACTTTCTTGCCGTAAGGGTGGTACCACGGTACTTCGAACCCGTAAGAAGCAGGCCTGCCATTGTCAGGATCGAAGACTATAGACGGTTTTAGTAACCTATAGATAACCTTTGGAAGTTCCCAGTTCGTTACAAAGATATACATCTTACGTTTCTCGTCATTTTCCCAATGACCGAAGAAGCGATGGTCGTCAATCTCAATACGAGACTTGAAGAATCTTATTGAAAGGATATCCATAGTATTACTCCATGTTTATATATGGTTACGTTTCCAACATTAAGTTCATTGCATTTTTAGATAAAAAAAGAATGCTCTGCCGGAACAGAGCACAATATTCTAGTGAAGAACAATACAAATATGATTATTAGAATCTTGACTAATAGGTTCTGTCTCTTGTCCATTAGCGGCCAAGTCTTCCTTGATGAAAGCTGCCAATTTCGTCAGGCAACTATAGTATGCTCGTTCTTTTTCCATAGCACGATTAACTTCTTCATTTGCATGGAAGTATACAAGCACCGTGTCCATAGCGGAAAATGCGCACTTTTGGTTGCCTCTGGTTGTCGTCGTTATACAAGGTTTGACCATCAGCTGTTTATCCGTATTTATAGATTTAGCATGTTCTACGAAGCATGCCCGGATTTTAGCTGAGATTCCTTTTGAAGCTTCTTTAGCATCATCAAGCCAATCGTTAATCATTGAATTTCGTCTCATGGACTCATCGCTTTCTCTTTTCTCTATGAGTTTCTTTTCATGTTTAATGTCGTCTAATATGTTCATTATATCCTCTACGCAAAGGTTCGTTATTTTATATGCTGTTAAAAAAGAAAAAAGAGAGCCGCTGTCACTGGCTCTCTTCTTCCTCTAGAAGTGGTACTTATCGAGGATTGGAAGCATCTTAGCTTCGTATTCCTTGTGGTACGCTTCTAGAGTTTCTCTTGCGTCGAGCAATCCATCTGGTTTTGTGTAGCCAGAGGACTGCCAGTCGCACGCCGCTTCACGGAAGTCAAGTTCCGTTTTCGGTTGGTGGTGAGGCACTTGGGAATGGATCTTCTTGACAAGATCATACGGGATTCCTAATGTGATCATCACTGGTTTATGCAGATCGTGAATCAAGAATCTCGGGTGCCAGCACAAGTGCCTGATGCCGATTAGGTTCACCATGCTGGCATGGGCGAACCAGTAGACCCAGCACAGGAGTCTGTGAGATTTCCATTTGCCGGGGATCGGGAATATATTGCGTACCATTTTAGCTCCTTTTGTTAGATTGATACTGTAATTAATATAATGCTGCATACAAAAATTTTACGGATCATAGAAAAATTAATAACACCATATAAATAACCTGACCAGAACTATTTATTACTAACTAAAAGGAAATCAAATGCGGTTAGAAATAGTAAACATTGACGAGGCGTTCGATCCTACAAGGGTGATCACATCCAGTGAAGCTCTTGAAAAGGATGGGACATTTGCAAATGACTCTATTTACAGTCCTGGTTTGTTTGGTACTATGGACGGAACGGAAAAGACCTTCTCGTGCAACTGCGGAGCACTCCGTGGAAGAACTAATGATGGTTTGATCTGTGAAGAATGCCATACAGAATGTAAAGAAAACGGTAATAAGATTGAAAATCTTGGATGGATTGATATCAGTAATGAATTCAAGCTCATCCACCCGGCTATCTATCCGTTTATCGAAAAGTACATTGGTGCCAAAAGACTAAAGGCGATGTTGTACGCCCAGATTCCGATCGATATAGACGGAAATGTTTGTGAAAGCAAAGAACCGAAAACAGCATCTAATCCATATCCAGAATTGATTGGCTTGGGTCTTCCCGACTTTGAAGCTAACTTTGATGGGATAATGGAACTGTTCAAACCTGCCGCCGGAAAGGATCCGGATAAAATGAAGCTCTATAACTTCATTAGGAAGAACAGGGATAAGGTGTTTATCAGTAAATTCCCGGTTATTTCTTCGAAGCTTAGACCGTGTTTAGTTAAAGGCAAACAAGTGATTCAGGATGAGCTGAATACAAAGTATTTGCAGTTGACAAGACTGGTCTCTTGCTATAGAACACTCGGATTCGATAATGAGCCGCTGTCTGTGTTCCCGCTGTTTGCGAAGATGCAACAGTTGGTGAATGAGCTCTATGACGCTATCATCGAATCCCTGAACGGAAAGACTGGAATTATTAGAAACCTGATGCTGGCTGGAAGATTGAATTTCTCTTCTAGGTGTGTGATCGTTCCTACTCCGCTCGAAGAAAAGCCTGATGCCGTATACATCCCGTACATTGCAGGATTAGAGCTTATGAAGCTTCAAGTGATGGGTAGACTTCACAGAGACTATCATCTGGCTTTGGAAGAAGCTAGAGTGCGAATTGAAAACGCACAGAGAGAATTCGATGAAACAGTATATAATCTAGCGGTTGAAGAGCTTGGTGAGAATGGTTTCCCTGCAATTCTGAACAGAAACCCGAGTATTGCACTTGGTTCGTTACAGAAGGTCAGGGTAACTAAGATTAAGAGAGATCCTACTGATTACACGATGAACATCAGCGTGATGATCTTTACTCCTCTTAATGCCGACCTTGATGGTGACGTGTTGAATCTGTTCTTGCTGCCTAATAATGGTAAAGCGGCGTTCAACAATATCCGACCGTTCGATCTCATCTTTGATTTCAACTCAGGCGAAGTTTCTAACGATTTTCTGCCAAGAAAAGACTATCGAGTAGGACTTGATTTCTTAGTATCAACATAGGAAACATGAATGGCTAAAGAAGAAGGCATAACCGTAGACGGAAAATGTGTAGAGTGTCTCGGTGAAGGACGCTACAAAATCGCACTTGAAAATGGGTGCGAAGTAATTTGTACTTTGAAAGGCAACCTCAGAAGGCATTTTATTCGAGTACTGCCAGACGACAAGGTGCAGATTGAAATTTCCCCCTATGACTTGACTAGGGGATTCATCAAATATCGATACAAGTAAAAAAGGACGGCGAACGCCGTTCTTTTTATTTTGTATACTAGTGCTATCTCACAATAAAAGGAAATCTATGAACCCTTTACTCGTAAAAGCAGCTGTTGATTTAGGACAAAAAGCCTTGTGCGCAGCTGGTTTAGCAGCATTGAAGATTCTTTCCGATAAGCTGCAGGAGAAACAAGCGAAGATGAAGATGGCAGCAGCTGAAAAGGCTGAAGTCTCTTCTGTTATCACTGTTGTTCCTGACGAGCCAAAAATGAAAGAGGAAAATAGCACTAACTAGCTTCATCAATCCTCCTAACTTTAAATAAAGTAGCGAGGATTTTTATGAAGGCACTTCTAATATGTGGCCCATCTGGGTCAGGAAAATCGACGTTTGTACGTCAACTCATTAGACAATATCCGGACAGGTACATCAAGGCTGTTCAATACACAACTCGGCCAAGACGAGATGGTGAGGCAGAAAACGAGTACATGTTTGTAACACCGGATGAGTTTAAGAAGGTTCACAGTTCTCTGGTTGGCATTACTCATGTCAATGGAAATGTGTACGGAAGCAAGATCAGCTTTGATGAGGAGAAGATTCAGATCTTCATTCTCAATAAGGAAGGAATCTCTGATTTTCAGTACATGGCTATGAGCTTCAAAGATGCTGAAGTAAAGACTCTGGGTGTCTACAGAGATCTTGAAAAGTGTTGCGAAGCCAGAGCTAGCCGTGACCGAGAATTCATCAAAGAGGAATTCAAGACCTTGTCTTTGGCGAATGCAATATTCCAAAATGTGACAGAGGAAATCACACCAGAGACTATTTCTGACTTAAATGAGGTCATAAAGAAATTGTTCGGGGAATGATTATGATGAGTGAAAAACTCGCCATGAAAGCTTCATATACGGATCCAACCGTAGAAATCCTATACGGAATGTCACCTAATCTTATTCGTGAATACGATATGAGTAGTGCTGGCCTGTCCGTCATCAAGGATCGGAAGCTATTACCCGATGAAGACATAAAAAGACTATCGGCTATGCCGAAGTACGAACGTAATGTAGTCATCGGTAAGATCCGAGCTATTGACAAAGATTTTTCGAAGAAGCTATCATCCGGCGTTCGCGAATCTGTCAAAACATTCCTAAATGAAAATGGCTATGAGGACGACAACCTTTTAGCCATCAACAATGACTCTGTGACAGTTCTTGAGCATAGATTGAATAATCCTAAATTAGACTTTGGCGAAGTCCATTTCAGACGAGCCGAGGAATATGTAGGATATCTTAGACTTAACAGGTTTACAATCTTTGCGAACAGAGACTTACGGAGTTTAAAGATCAAAGGAGTAGGGGAAACTGCCAGACGTGCCTTTCAGGAGGGTCTGGGTAAAGTATTCCTCTCTTGGTTCAAGAGATTAGATCGAGGAGAACAATCTATCAATCTCTTGCCCGACCTAAGAGACCTAAAGCGTGAAATCGTGGAATTGAGAGCACCAACAGCGTACTATATAAGCTTAAAGAATGGGTTCATACCCATGAATATGAAGCTTCAGTCAGCTGGTACAGTGTATCATTTCTATGCGGATTTTCCAGACGAGTTCCGGGAGGAGATCGACTTGAACCCGGTTTTGGAAGAAACCATATTACCGCTTTGTAGAATACTTAAAAATGGAAAGAGTGCGTTCAACTCGTAATTGACCATGCTTCATGAGAAGATGGTTGAGGTGGATGGTTCCCCACCTGTTTACTCCTTTGGTTAGGTTAGAGGCGGTAGCTCTTCGGAGCTACCGTTTCTTTTTGGAATGATTATGATAACAGAAATTCTTGACAAAATTAAGAGTACACCAGGATCGGCTAAAAAGACTATCTTAAGAGATAATCTTAATGCTGTTAAACCCATTCTAGACGATTGTTATACTTCAGATGTTTATGGAGTATTGAACTATCCGCTTCTTGCTTCTGGTGAAAAGACTATTGACCAGAATTACGGAGAGTTCCACGATCTTCTTCAAAAGCTCGCAAAACGAGAGCTTACTGGCGGAGCCGCTGTAACGGCTGTGTCAGATCTCATTGGGCAATTTAAGAAAGAAGATCAGCTGTATCTTGATTGTGTGCTTCAGCATAATATGAAGATTGGCATTACGGAGAAATCTTACAAACAGATTTCTTGTCCGTCTGAAATTCGCTATGAAGTTGCACTTGCAAAGAACATTAAAGATGTCAAGGGAGTAAATCCTCTTGATGGTACGTATTTTGCTAGCCGAAAGCTAGATGGCGTACGCTGTACGTGCCAATTTACCGTCGTGAATCATGAGACTTCTGATATTATCTTTAAATCCAGAACGAACCATGAATTTACTACATTAGACAATCTCAAGCCATTCGTGAAAGAGATTGGAAGCGTCATCGATACGGACGATACTTATGTGTTCGACGGTGAATGTTGTAAGATAGACGAGAATGGCAACGAGGACTTTAAGTCCATTATGAAGGAAGTAACGAAGAAGGATTACACCATTGAAAAACCTTCTTACAGAGTTTTTGACTTTCTTACATTGAAAGAATTTAACATGGTCGAAATGAGTCCTACATTTAGCGACCGTTATGCGACTATGACAGCATTGCACCAAGAAGCTATGGAACACTCGGCAGATCCCAGAAGCCTCTTCTTTGCAATTCAAGTACTGCACCAAGAGCGAATCAAATCTAAAGAAGATTACGATAGATGGCGTGAGTACGTTGCCACTGGCAACTGGGAAGGCTTTATGCTTCGCAAAGACTGTCCGTATGAAAATGGACGTACTAAGAACTTGCTGAAGGTAAAAGAATTCTTTGATGCCGAGTTTGTTGTAAACAGCATTGAGATAGGTGATAAGACCTACTCTGTAGCTGGAAAGGGTAATGTTGAATTTAAGGACTGTTGTACAGGTCTCAACATCACCTATAAAGGAAATACTGTCACTGTCGGAAGTGGGTTGACGAAGCAACAGTCTCTAGATTGGGCTAAAGATCCTTCCAAGATTATTGGAAAGACAATTACCGTCCAATACTTTGAAGAGACTACCGATGACAAGACAGGTTTACCGAGTTTGAGATTCCCAACACTTAAGTATGTTTATGAATCTGGGAGATCGGTGTAACCCCCGAACTTCTAATCGAGGTTACTTATGAACAAGATCACTAGGCATAATGAAGTGCTTGAGGAAATTAAGACATCCTTAGCCAAAAAGAAAGAGCTTGAGACAGCTTACAAAGCAGAGTCCAAGCATCTTGACGACCTTTTGAAAGAAGAAAAGGATCTCTTTCAGCAGATTCAGAAAGAGTCCTTATTCAGTTCCGTAGACAAGGATGACACAATATGACTTATGAGGAACGGACTAGAGCCGAAGTTGAAGCATTGCTCAATAAGGCTACAAAGAAGAGCAAGGAAGAGCATGAAGAGATTGTCCTTGACCCTTCGCAGAAGTCCGCCATAGGCAAAATTAAAGAGTGGTTCACTAAGAACGACTCTTTAATTTTTGTACTGTCTGGCAGGGCTGGTACAGGAAAATCTACCATTATAAACAAGGTTATTGAGGAATTAAGGCTTCGCGAAGACGAAGTCCGCTATTTAGCTCCTACTGGAAAGGCTGTATCTGTCCTTAGAAGTAAGGGTATTAGAAAGGCTATGACTATCCATAGTTTCATCTACAGATTTGATGGATCTTCCTATAAAAATCAGAAGGTTTTGAAGGAAAAATCTATGATCCTGAAGATGTGTGATGAGGGAAACTATGAAGAAGCTGTATCTGTTCTGGATAACATTGAAGAATCAAAACGTGGCAAAAAGAAACCTAAGCTTTATTTTTCCTCTAGGAAGGTTCGAGGATTAAATAATCTTAAGCTGATTGTTGTTGATGAGTCATCTATGATTAATGATGACGAAGTTGAAGATATCACTAACCTTGGTATCAAGACCATCTTTGTAGGAGACAATGCGCAGCTTCCGCCAGTAGAAGGTGTTAATTCTATCATGGACGAGCCTGACGCAGAGATCCTAAAGATCCATAGACAGACAGAAGGAAGCGGAATTATCAAATTGGCTAATCTGATTATGGATTACCCGGACATGAAATTCCTTGAGGATACTTCCTTTGGTCACGATGTGGAGGCTATCACTAGACAAGAACTTAGCTATAGACTTTATGAGTTAATCAGTAGCAGACAGTGGCAATTCTTGACCGTTACTAACAGAGAGAAGGATAGCATCAATAATTCTTCTAGGCATGTTCTTGGATACAGTGATTCTAAGTTTCCAAAGGTAGGCGAACTATTGCTTGCTAAGGGTGGTCATAAAGATACTGGAATAGTTAACGGTATTCAAGGCAAGGTTATTGAGGACTTTACTGAATCTGAGATAGAGCATGATTCTATTAGATATTGGGTTATTGTAGGCAGAATACAGCTCATGGATGGCACTGGAGCCAAGGTTCCGGTAATCATGAGACGCAACAATTTCCTATCTGGCTCCCTTTATGAATTCGAAGACGGAGAAAGCCTATGGGAGTATGGTTACGCTATGACTGTCCATAAGTCTCAGGGTTCTCAATGGCCTAATGTCGTCTATATTTTTGATGACTGTTTGAATCACCTGAATAAGCTAAATTATACGGCGGTGACTAGAGCATCAAAGAGATTGATATTCGTGACAAAGGCGTAATTTTAAATATGACGATCTCATATTAAAATTTGCCATTAACTAAACAATCATGGAGGTTTTATGTTGGCATACTTCTTTATCGTTACTCTCTTCGCAGCATTTCTCCGTAAGGAACGCCATTGTTACGGCTGGTGCTTGATCACTTCGATCCTATGTTTCTTCGAATGGTCTTTGATGACCTTTGATGCAGCATGGGTGGCATCGGCAATCGTCTGGGCCATAGCCTGTAGTCGTTGGGTGTACGTCTTTATGACAATCTCCCAAGATGAAGACAAGGCGAGAGAAGAGTTCCTTCTGTCCTAGCCTACTAGGGCGACCAATCAGAAAGGGTGGAGACTTCGGTCTCCATTCTTTTTTCTAAGATCCGTAAAATTTTTATCTATGATCCCATATTACTTTATGCTGAATAGTACCTGAATGATGCGAGTGCACGTTCTTGATCCTGCTATGAAGCAAACCTAAAGAGGTATATTATGTTGAACGAACTCATTGGTGTCATCATCGCCGCATTCCTGATTGGATGTCTCGTTACATCACTCACGAAGAATAAGTCCAATATCTTTTGTGCGTGGGTGACGGTAATCTGGTTCGCAGTTGCTTCTGTAAGAACATTCTTCGTTCAGGACTACGATCCTGATTTGAAGTATGACTACGAACTCTGGACTGCGACTAGGGCAACTCTCTTCATACTCACGGCTCTCTTTGTATGGAGACTGTCGTGGTTGAGGACTCACAGAGCTGCATCTAAGAAGGAGGGGAACTAGTTTCCCTTTCTTTTTTTGTACCTTTTATATGGATGAACTTCATATTGAAAAATTTTAAAGGAGGCTATATGGCTAAAGCACAAAAGATGCAACTCAAGGCATCTCAGATTGCTTCATCCTCCGTTCTTTCTGCTGTAACTGGCGAAATCAGAAGATTGTTTATTGACTTGTTTCCGGTTGATTTTTTCAATAATATTCGTATCCTCAATGCCGCCGTTTCTGTACAGGATAACGAAGGCGCAAAGGATCGTCTCAAACAGTATAGAAAGAACAACCCCGTATTAGCCATTAGGACTAACATTAGTTACCAGAAAGATACTGTTGGAACCTATCTTTCTAACCCTGTGCCTTTCTTTTTTGATAACATGGGGCCTGACGATCACAGAATGTCTATTTGGAATGTTCCTGAGAAATTCCAAGAGCTCAAGTGTGATTTAGCCTACTTCAAGGTAAATGCTGAAGTAGGAATTCGTGTCGAGAGTTTTGTTCAGGCAGCTGACATCATTGGCTATCTGAATTATAAGATCTACCCCGGTAACTACTTTAGAATTCCTAAAGCTCCGTTACTTGTAGAGATTCCGATGTCTATCTTAGTATACTCTGCTAAGAACCTCGGATTCAACCTTAAGAAGAAAGATGAGCTTAGGCAGTATATTGCAAAGCTCAAAGAGGCTTCTATTCTTCCTTTGGATATCAAGTGGAAGAAAGACAGTGGTAAGGCTATTCTCTGCTTTATGATGTATGCCAACATCCTTTGTAAAGTAGATGAACTCCCTGACCCTGAAGTAAACAAGGTTGGCAGAGTTCAGGATAATACTGCTATCAGATTCTCTATGACTGCTCAGGTAGCCTTCCCTAGATCGTTTACCCTCTATTACGAGAATGCGCTTACCGATGAAGAGACCAGAGAAGACAATGGTAAGATCGATATTGATAACACTCTTGCCAATTCTGCTTTCACTGGTAGACCTGAGATTATGCTCAACTATGCTTTGACTACCAATCCTCCGCCGTATTATTCTTCCGATTCTTCTGCAAGACTAATTTGGCTTAGATCCTTCGTTACCGATAGAGACGAAGAATTTGATGAGCTAGAGCTTAAGGAAATTATCCCTGATTATGTTTGTCTTTTCATTGATGACTTGCTCACTCGTCACGAACCGGGCGAACTGAAGAAGCAGATAATGTTTAGACTCTGGAGAGATGAAGTAGAAGTAGACGACCAACAGTTCTATTTCGATTTCAGAAAGAAGAAGTTCATCATTGAGCGTCCCTTCAGAAACCAAATCTATCGATTAGGGTTGTATGTTGAAGCTGAGAAATTGCAACCTTACTTTGCAAAGCTTCACGGAACCGACAACATGAACGAATACTTCGATAAGGATTTACTAGGTTAAAACCATGGCTAACAATTACTATGCTCATAGACAGTTCTATATCAATGGAATGTCGGACTTAGGTGATGACACTATTCGTCAAGAAACCCTTGAAAACAATGAAACTGGAATTACTGCCGCCCTGAGAAATATCTCTCCTATCCTGAAGTATAATGGTATCAAGCCCATTTGGATATACTCGCAGAATGGCGAGGATATTGACGATGGTACTCCGCACATGCTGGCCTTTAGAAACGGCGACAAGGTCGCTAGTATGGCTGCCGAGTACTTCGATGCAAAGATTCAAGATCCCGCTGATCCTAGTAGGAAGATTACACGGAATCCGATGTGGAGACAAAAGAATGCCGCTGTTATCTGTATCACCGATTGGGGATACAGACCCATTGATTTTAGTAACGAATATGAAGCATTGGTATTCAGCAAAAATGGTTTCCTTTTAAACAATTCATTCAATTCGTTCTTTGTTTCTATCTCTGGTGTTTTGTATGGTGTGCTGACCAATTCTTGTCTTTGGACTGGCATGAGGAAAAAGGAAGGAGATCATTGGATTCCCGTTACTGATTCCGCAGAATATGAAAGATGTGATGAAGTGAATGTTGTTGTTATCCGCAAGAATAACAACTTGCCGTATGCTGCATTACCGTATAATGGTAAAACTACAGGTTATGACAATCATGCTTGTACTACTGAAGATACACAGGACGTTATTCCTTCATTCTTCATCAGTTGTACTCCTAACAGCGCATGGTCTTGGTATAGCCAGGACAACTATGGCGTGTTCATCACTCTTGGAAGTGATGAGACTGAAATTGACGGTCTCTTGGATAATCTCGATTTTAAGCCGGATCAAGCCTTGTATTCCGAAGAAATCAAGAGCACTCTTAGATCTATGCTTGTCGGCAAGATGTGCTTCGAAATACCTAATGACAATAATGAGAAATATACTGTCTATGACCTTAGTGGGCGTTCTTCCAGTAGTGGTTTTGATAGAAGAGTAAAGTTCCATGTTAATACGGTTGAAGAATTGGGTATCACCATTCATGTTCCGTATAGCGACAATGAAGGTGCAGACGTAGGTGACTACTTCTTTACGATTAAAACTTTGCCTAAGGGATCTCAGTTCTGGGTATCTACCAGAGCTCTTCAGTTCAGCGATGAAATCTCTATCATTGCTCACAAGATTGATCCTAAAGAAGAAGAAACTAGAGAAAATACTAGATACTATTGTACTAGTAGGGCTTATCCCAATGGCCTTGGTCGTCCTTTCTTTGATGAGAATTATGGTCTTGCTTATATTCCTCTTGGAAAATGCTACGGCAACGTCGAAGACTATAACCAAAATGAATTTGACGATAGCAATGAAGAGATTATGGGGCAGATCTACAACAGCCCTAAGGATTACTCGAAGATTGGTGGCAGCAATGATGGTGTTCATATCTTCCCGTTGCTTACCCCAAAAGCCGAAGACGTGTTCGTATTTGTTGGTAACAAATACGGCATGGTGAAGTTGACACCTTATGTGGATTACACCATTGAAAAACCGGGAGAGGTTATTTCTGGAAACCTTCCTGTGATTCTGCTCAGAGGAAGAACCGAGTTTGAAGGTCTTACCTTTAATGGTCACTATGAAGAGCTAAATGCTGTTCAAAGAACATTCCCTCTTCCGACGTGTTCTCCTATTGAAGATGATGGTTCTAACTATAACCAGAATGATCCGAATAATGCTGTCTTCATCAGAGTATTCTATGGTTATCCCAAGAATAGAATTTCTACATACTGGGGGCCGAATGCTGACATGACACAGAAGAGAGAGGATCACATTGTTGCACCGGAGTCTGATCCAGTTGCCGAGATCAACTGTTCTCCTGCGAACTTTGCTATTAATGGCTATAGCATCGAGAATACTGTTTTCGAAGCAAATATTGACGATGATAACCGTTTTAGAGATGACAACGACAAGCTATTGTCCACTGCAACGATGGTGCCTGAAGAAATCGACAACCGAGGTAATCGTTCATATGAGTCTATTCCTTGGAGCGTTCTGCCGAGGGACTCCTTCTTGGAGTTTAATGCAGGAAAATACACGCCTATGGAAACGCCATATCTCAGTAGGATTGTACTCGATAGAACCTTCAATCTTGAGACAGATGGTAAATACAGAGACGTTGAGCTTCATGCCCTCGTCGATGAAAAGTATGGCATTGCAGAAGTCTTTAGGGATCATTTAGCTTCTGGCGATCCATCTTACTTCGATGAAATTCTCAATACTATCGGTGTTTCTGCTGATGATGAAGATGGGAGCAAGAATAAATGGGTAAATAAAAATAAAAGAATCGCTAAACAGAGTGATGAAAACAATGATCCTGCTTTCTTCTATCTACTTAATAATGGTAACCAGATCCATGAATCGATCAATATCGAGTCTTGGTTGACTTGGTTCACCAACATCAATGATGCTACAGACGAGGTGTTTACAAATGAGTGACGTTTATAAACAACGAGTCCGTGTGCCGTTAGTCAACTTGCCGTTGGATGCCAATATTGACCTAAAGAATTTTGGCATCAATGGTAATGTGATTATCCAAGGTACAGACATCAAAGATAGCGATAAGACGACGCTTGAATTGGCTTCCGATATCAATAAGGAAGCCAGCACTCTCAAGCGCAATACGCAAACCAGATTTAATCCCCCCAGAGATTTGTCTAGGGTCGCTTTTGTTTTTGAAGAAGCTACGACTTTTATAGAGGATGGTGTTGAGAAACCCGCGGGTGGTTACATTATGCACTCCGAAGCTGCGTCTGGGGATTATGATTTTGTACCTGAAGAAGTCACCGCAGCGACTTTCGAAGGAAATCTTTAAATGGAGTTTTTTATGGCTGAAGAACGTGGATACCTAGAGTTTAGCAAATTACCTTTTGCCTGTGAACAGGGACAAACCATAAGTGGTGACGTGCTCTTTCCCGTTATCGTTAAAGATAACGGTAGCCTTGCTAATATGCTCGTGCATTACTCTTCGCTCGGTATTAACGGTGTTGAAACAGACCTTACTGCTATCAGAAATCGTCTGTCCACTGCAGAGGGGAAGATCACAATAGCTGAAGGTGACATCGATACCCTTGAAGGCGTAGTAGGCAATGCCCAGACCGAAGGAACACTTGTATACGATGTGAATGATCTAAAAGATCGTGTAGGCACTGCAGAGGGAAAAATTACAACTGCTGAAAGTGATATCGACACTCTCGAAGGCAAAATGGATACTGCCGAAGACAATATCAGTGCTCTCAAAGGTAAAATGACTACTGCTGAGAACAAGATCAGTGCTCTCGAAAGTAAAATGGATACCGCCGAGAACGACATCGATGCTCTCGAAGGCAAGATGACTACTGCTGAGAGCAAAATCGGTACTCTTGAAGGCAAAATGACTACTGCCGAGAGTGATATCGATGCTCTCGAAGGTAGAATGAACACTGCCGAGGACGATATTAATGCGCTTGATGGAAGAACCAATTCTCTCGAAGGTAGAATGACTACCGCTGAAAGCGATATTGATGCCGTTGAAGGTAGAATGAACACTGCTGAAAGTAGCATCAATGCTCTCAAAAGTGTAGTGGGCAATGCTCAGACCGAAGGAACACTTGTTTATGATGTGAATGATCTAAAAGGTCGTGTAGACGACATAGAAACAGACATCGCTGCTATTAACACTGATATTACGAGCCTAGATACTAGGGTTACTGGTCTTGCTTCTAGGGTAAGCACAAATGAGAATAATATAGCTTCTAACACGGAAGCTATAGGTGATTTAACTGATGCCGTAAATGAACATGAAAGCCGTATTAATGAGATCGAAGACGTACTACCAGAATTCGTAAGATTCACTGACATTGGTGATGGCCTATTGGTAGAAGAGGAAGAAGATGGTAGTGATGACGGAAGCGGAGATGAACCTACTACTAGAAAGGTAGTAAAAGCTGCTGTTGATGGACGAACGATTATTTTAAATGAGCTAGGACAGATAGCTGCTGGCAATATCGTTCCTAATATTTTCATTAGTTCTCCAAATGAGACCATTAACATCAATACTGTAGATGACCCAGTATCCAATACAAGAACATTCGAACTGGATGTTGATGCCGTAGCATCTACAGCATTGGAATTCGCAGTAGACCATAGTGAAAATGTAACATGGACTGCTAGTGAAAATGTTACTAATGCTACAATTACTCTAGCTGATGACGCACATAGAGAGATAAGTCTTAACAGCAATAACAATGGCTGGGGCCTCAAAGCTGGTCATCTCTATCAGGTGAACTGGAATTGCCAGATTATGTCCTCTGGAACCAGAGCTTCGTATCTGCCGTTTACTGTTTCTTTGTCTGGAGCACACACTGAAGCATGGAAGTATGATCTTGATGATTCATACTCGCACGTCGAATCTATCTCCGGCTCTACAATCGTGAACTGTGTCTCTGGAGCCACGAACCTTGTGTTTGCTATCCAGATTGCGGAAGCACTGTCGTCTAATATTCCGGCTGTTGCATTTACAAAGGTCTCTATTGTAGACCTTCAAAAGGTCGAACAGTCTGGTGGTGGCGGAGCTGACTATGAAGCTGGTGACGGTATTACCATTGAGGATGATACCATTTCTACTAAGCTTGCCGAAGATGGTGGTCTTGGATACAATGATAATGGCGAGCTAGTTGTTAAGTTATCCGAAGATATCTCTGTAGAAGATATTGTCGATGTCGTCGATAATGTTCAAACTATGGAAAATGACCTTGATACGAAGCTTAATGTCACATTTGACTTGGCTAACATCAATGGCATCGTTGGTGACTTCGATTCTAAGCTCCCGGCAGGATCTGCCTATAAGACTACGAATGGGTTGATTATCTGTCAGGGCTTCTTTGTGCCTATTAATACAAAGATCAGAACGATCACTGAAGACCCGGATCTTCCGACTCTGCTCGGCGTATACATGAGGCAGAACTACTCGTCCAAGGTTATCCTAGCACTATACCAGTATAGTTTCCCGACTGACCTAGAGCCTAATGGCGATACTGTATATGTTGGTGATACTGGCCCGGTTGATCTATATGCTGGAAAGATGGAATACCCTCTAAAGCACAGAAATCTGGACATTGAAGAGCTCTCTTCATCCTGTTTGTATTATGCTTCGATAGTATTCCCTGTTCAGTGGAATGGAAATCTGCCGATGGCTTGTACATATAACCATGAGAATACTGAAACGTTTAATACCATTCCCAGATTCTCTATTGCCTGTAAGCTCTTTGGTAATCTTGACTTCACTGATCCTACGACCACTCTTATGGATGAAAACCATAAAAAGGGTGCATACGGGCCTTGGGATGAAGGCTATTCCGAAGCTATTAATCTACCTAGGTTCTTTATGCAGATTAGAAATGGTGAATATTACGCTCCGGAACCGCCAGATCCGTCTCAGTGGTCTGTTACCGCAGTCACGTTGAATAATGATCTTGGTGCTGACAATAGTTTCTTGTTGTCATGTGTAGAACAAGGTGCTGTTTTCATGGTCATCGAACTTGCTGAAGCTACCCAGCTTTCGTCCTTCGCAATTCTTGATAACCAGGCACAAGTCAACACTAGCTTGGAACGTCTTGACATGCTAATGCTTCAGAATGGTACGACGTATGGGCAAGTGAGTGACTATGTCAATGATCAACAGAAGACTATTGCAACAGAAAGTGTCACCATAGACGGAAGAGGCTGGAGGAAACATACCGTAACTTTGTCTTCTCCAATAACATTAGCAGCCGGAACATATGCTTTCCCCGTCGCTTATCGTTTGCCCGATCCTACACAGTCTGTAGAACAAGCAGTAGTTCTTGCACAATGCGGCGGAACTGGCGTAGAAACTAGAGATGTTATTATTGCTAGCAAGAGATGGTACTTTAATGTCTCTGAAACAAATAATAACTTTGTAGCAGAAGGCGTTAATTCCATTTACCTAGAAATCAATGGCACTGTTGTTTAAGGAGTTTATATGTACTATTCTAAAGAAGTCTTACATAAAGCTAAGGCTAATCCTAGAGCCCAAAAGATCTACTTTGATGGCGAAATGCTCAAACAACGAGCATGGAACCGTTATGTAGCTGGGTTCATTATCGATGATTTCCTTTCTGCAATGAGTGAAGAGGACGCTCTTGAATTCATGCAATACATGAACGTCCTTACCGCCATTCAGGTGGGTATGTTCGATACTGCTAGCCGATTCCTTCTTAGCATTATTCCATCTGTTGAGTCTGAGGAATTGAAAAAGAAAGCTCAGTGGTTAGCCGATATGTTGGCTAACTCTGATGAAGTAAAGGGGTAACTATGACAGCATCTAATAAGATTCTTGTAAATCAAGCTCAAGATCTTTCTGATCCTGAGAAAGCACAAGCCAAGAGAAATATCGAGGCTTCTGGTATAATCTATAACATTGCAAGAGTAGGAGCTATCAAGGCAAAAGTTGCTACCATAGATTATCATTATCCACAGAATAATCGTAAGCTATCCATAACTGGAAGACTCAATGATGGCACGGAAGAGACTACTACTCAGCTAGGTATACTTACTCCAGATCCTGAAAATAACACCCGTGTAAATGATAACGCTAATTACTACCATATACTTGGTGTTACCGATGGTCAGATGCATGTTGACTGGATGAAGTCTCCCTTCGCCAATATTGAATCCTATGAGATGCCTACTACAATAAATGACGAGCCAGCACCTTCGATTGATATGAATAATTCATTGTTCATAGCATTCGAAACTAGTATGGTTAAAGCTAGGGCATTCATAGTGAGCGTTTCATATAGATACGCTCAAGGCTCTATGAACGAACCAAATAACCTTGAGTTCCTTCTTGACACTTATCCGTATTATGACGATGAAGAAGGATCGACAATTATTAGGCTTAGACCCAGATTCTTAGCTGGTAATAGTGAGCGCATTGGCGAAGAATATTCGTTTTCCGGTGTAAAGGTATGGGAATATATAGACAGAACAGACGAAGATAATCCTAAGGCTTTAGTTGTCCTAGAAATAGGAAAATCAACTACTGGCTATACTGGAACTTACGCAGATGTATCTATTCTAAACTTGAACTCTAACAGAAAGATTCAGCTCAAAACTTATCTTGGTAGCCCTGAAATACCTGACGAAGAGGAAGAACCTGATTCAAGTATTCCGAGCTGGGTATCTGGGCGTACTCTATTTGCACAGATATCTAAGTCCGTTGATTGGGATGATATTACCAATAAACCGGAAATGTTCCCTCAATGTACTGGGGGTAGGAAATATCTCTCTAACGAAGGCAAGGTAATAACTGCCGAAGAAATTTCGCAGGGATACTTCTATGTTCAACTAGGAGACTTTCCTGTACCTAGAAGCGCAGACATGCTATCCTTTATTGGCGATTTGCTTGGATTTAGATATGTCAGATCTAATGCAGGATATAGCATCACAAGTTCCCATGCCTCTTCAATAGATATCTTCCTTACTAATGAAAACGGGATACCTATGAAACGAGGCGGCTATAACCTTTTAACGCCTATTAGACGGATAAATGCTTCTGAATTTGATTTATCAGACCATAATGGAGGCGATGGCGAAACTGGGTCGTCAATTTCTCGTTTTCACTTCCAGCATATTGGATGCTCTGGCACAAACCTTCAGCCGCACAATACTCTGGCCTATGGATTGACCTTAAGAGTGAATCTTCCGTCTGGCACTTCGTTCCAAGCAAATGACAGATTCCAGTATGCTTACAGGCTAGTCCAGCTTTACTAGAAATCTTCCTAGAACCCATAGAGGGTTCTAGGATTTTTCTTCAACTCGACATTAGAAAGTGTTTTATTTTACATCAAGAGGTTCTATTTATGGCACAAATGAGTTCTTACAAGAATGCTAACGATGCCTTAGCCCCATCGAAAGCAAAAGCCTACGTCGAAGGAGCTAGGATTCTAGCTACTGGCCCTGACGGTGATGGCAATGAGATTAACCTGAACATTCCCATTGATGATCTTCGTGGCAACAAAACCACCAACTGGAATGACATCGAAGGTAAGCCTGAATTTGCTAATGTAGCAACTACTGGCAGCTACAATGATCTTTCGGATAAACCGGAACAACCTGTTCTGGCTGAAGTAGCTACTTCTGGTTCTTATAATGATCTTAAAGATAAGCCTAATATTCCTGCTGCGCAGGTTCAGGCAGACTGGGATCAGGAAAGTTCGTCTGCGCCGGATTTCATTAAGAATAAGCCGAATATGGACGAATATGTCAAGGGTGAAGACCTGTCTACAGTGGCCTCTACTGGTGACTATGATGATCTTATCAATGCTCCTAAAGGTGTTAAGATTAATGGCGCTAACAAGCAGTTCAATTCTGAAACTGGCTATGCAGATCTTGGAACGGTTCTCACGGAGCATCAGGATGTCTCTGGCAAGGCTGAAAAGTCTGAAATGGCTGTGGCAAATGTATCTGGTGATGCTACCAAGAAGAAAGTAACGCTTAAGCAGGGTCTCTCTGTTGATGTTGTTACAGCGCATCAGGACATCTCTGGAAAGGCTAATGATGCAGACCTTGCAAGAGTGGCTAAGTCTGGCAACTATAATGATCTTCAGAATACACCCACTATTCCTAATCCTCAAATTCAATCTGACTGGGATCAGTCCGATGAAACCGCCAAGGACTTTATCAAGAATAAGCCTTCGATTCCTCCTGCACAGGTTCAGGCAGACTGGAATGCCTCTTCCGGCATGGCTGTAATTCTTAATAAGCCTTCTATTCCGGCCGAGCAGATTCAAGCCGACTGGAATCAATCTGACAGTACTGCCAAGGACTTTATCAAGAATAAGCCTTCGATTCCTCCAGCACAGGTTCAGGCTGACTGGAACCAGTCTGTTGAGACCGCCAAGGATTTCATTAGGAATAAGCCCGCTAACTTAGGTGCTGGTATTAAAGCTGGCGAGAAAATCAAGTTTACGACCGATAGTGATGGCTTTACTGTGATCAACTACGACCCTGGCTCCGGCTCGTAATTTTTACAAAGCGAACTCCAAATTAGAAATAATTTGGAGTTTGTTATGTCCCAATTCAAATATTCTATCGTTACATTCATTTTTGGCGAGTACGACAAATGTCGTACTCCATTATTTATTGACAAAGACATAGAGTATATTTTAGTAAGTGATCATCACTTTGAACATCCTGTATGGAAAGTTGTAGTAGACGAAGAGTTATCCGGAAAGAGTCCGCTATATCAGTCCTATTATGTCCGTTACCATCCTTTCAAGTATGTTCATAGCGATACAGTAGTAGTTATAGACGGATCTATAAAGATCATGGACGACTTGTCTGAAATCGTAGATCCGTTTATAAATTCCGATCGCGATATGCTACTGATGTGTATGAATTATCCATATTCTTCAGAGCAGAAGATTCAACATTGGAAAAAGGTTCGCCATCTGGATGATGAATCTATAGAAAATATCAGGAAGCTTCAGGCAGAATTTAGCATCGAAGATATGCTTGGATCTATCGGAAATGCCTTTAGAATTCTTAAAAACAACGGAATCAATAGGGACTTCAACCGAGCTGTATGGGCCTACTCACTACAATGTGGTATCAATGGAGATCCAAACCGTCTTGATGAGATCGTTGAACAAATTGTTCTTAAGACATTCTTTATGAATCTCAAGCTGACGTTGGCAAGCCAGCAAATTATACACTCTAAATTCCTGAGACATTATTGGCATAAATCTAGTGTTGAATCTAGGCTATTGCCAGACTATGACGACTTCTATTTCTTGTGCGATCTTCCTATATCTCCTAAGCGTTATGGAGATGAGCGTAGATATCCGTCTAAATACAGGTTTAATACCGAAGCTATCCTTATCACTAAGTATCTAAAAGAAGCAGATATGGATGAGTGGATAGATTGGCATCTGAATCATTGCGGATTTGAGCATATACAGATCTTTATCAATGACCCATCGTTTGATATTAGGAAATATTCTTCAAAGTTGGACGATAATCGTGTGACTATCAAGGAAGTATATGGTGATATTCGTCAATATAAGATATACAACGAGTATATCGCTAATATATCTGAGGCAAAGTGGGTTATGCCTATTGATGATGACGAGTATCTATGGATAGCTCCAGAATTCAAATCCATATATGAAGCTATACAATATTATAACCGAAAGATGGCTCATTTGAATATGCTGGCTGTACGATGGAAGCATCTATTTCCTAAGAAATTCCACGAAAGTCGGAATGGCAAAGTCTTAGATTATTGTACGGAGGAAAATCCAAGGTTAGCGGCATCCTTCACTCCCGGAGGAGACCGTACTATAAAGACTATTGTTAGAAGGTATGGTTCTATTCATTATGAAGAAGCTACTGAAAATCCATACGGCGGTCATGTACCTGTTCATGAGCTTGCGTCATCAGCGATACTATTTGATGGCAGTAGAGTAAAGTCTACATCTATTAAGGATTTTCCGGAGGATACCTCTGATGAGAAGATTAGGCTTCTGCATTGTAGATACAGCGATCCGGATCTTTGGAATGCCAAGTATAACAATACAGATCCTACAAAGAACTGTATGCGAATCAGTGATAGTAAGAAGCATCCCAAAGCCTTCCTGTTTAACAAAATTCTGCCTTTTCTGGAATAATTATGCACCCCATTGATCTAGTCATTCCTTATGTAAACTGCGATGATCCTAACTGGCAAGCTCTATATAGGCAGACCCTTCATAGAGACTTCTGTAGCCAACGATTCAGAGATTACGGCACGCTCCTATACCAATTTAGGGGTATAGAACGCCATATGCCTTGGATAAGAAGGGTATATCTGATTGTCCAATCTCAATCTCAGATTCCGCAGTGGCTAAATACAAAGCATGAGAAACTAAAGGTTGTATTCCATCAGGATATCATTCCACAGGAGTATCTGCCAGTCTTTAAGAGTACCATCATAGAACTACACGCCGATCGCATAGACGGGCTATCGGAGAATTTTATTCTGGGTAATGATGACTTTATTCCTATCAAGGACTTGTCTCCAGAAGAATACTTTGTCGATGACCGTCCGGTTCAAAAGCGAGAGGATAATCCAGGAATGCCTGTCAGTAGTTCTGATAATATTATGCAATTTGTTGTGTATCGGATGGCAGTCTTAGAAAGATGCTACCTGCAAGATCTGAGTTTCTGTGGGTTAAAGCATTGCCATCTGTATATTCCTTACAACAAGACCTTCTGGAGACAAATCTTAGAAAGGTTTAAGTACAGCTTTGGAGCCTCATTTTCAGAATCTAAATACAGAGGATCTTTAGATCTGAATCATTGGTTGATTTCAGACCTTCAGATCTTAAATGGATTATCGGTGATTAACGATAGCCTAAATACAAATGGCTATATAGAGCTGAAAGATGATACTGACGAGTCCTCTATATCTCCAATTATAGAACAGAGCAAGGTAATATGCATGAACGATCGTGTAGAATACAATTTTGAGAAGCTTAATCTAGCTAAGAAGTATCTGAATGAGCTATTACCAGATAAATCTTCCTTTGAACGGTAGCATATGAAAGATTTTGTATGCATTTCTAACAATTGTTCTTCCAGTTTTCTTTATCGATCTCTAGGAAAAGAATTTAATTGTCCGCTTACATGGAGTAAGATCACAGAGGCCGATATTCTAAAGGCTATACAGAATTGGAAGGCTATTGATTGGAATAATGTCATTTTCCAAATGTCAGACGAGTCTAATTATACTATTGCTGATATAGATGGTATCATACGAGCGAAGTATATCCATTACAAATACAGTGAGACGGATGATTTAACTCCAAGGGTATCTTCTGGTGGATCGCTGTATGCTTCTAATGTGTTTTACAAGGATATCCTTAGATACACCAAGGACAAGTACGAAGCCAGATTGAGTCGGATGCCGAATCTCAAGCCTTCTCTATTGCTAATGCATTGGGGTGATATCTGGGAATGCTCAGACCAGTGCTTATACGATATTGTAGACGAGAGCGAACGACAAAATTTGAAGCTGTTTATCTTGACATTTAACCAGAAGCTGTCGATCTCCGAGTCTGAAAATGTCAAATGGATAAATCTAAATCACGGGATAGACACTTCTAGATCTAGGCAGATTATAGAATTCTATTCTAAACCTATAACCACCCACTTTACTTCAAATCAATGAGCGGATTTTACATTACCAATTCAAAGCTGCTTCAAGGAAAGGCTGAATTTCTTAAGCCTAGAGGCAATAAAATAGACACTAAGATCTGTCTTAGTGTATCAATAGTTGGATCCTCCTACAAATCTTCGTCTATCACTCAATCTGAAAACGGGGATATGTATATAGCAGCTGATAACCAGCTGTACAATACTGATTCTTTAGAAGTGCTATATCGGCGTTATGGAACTGAATGCCTGAAGTATTTGAATGGCGGATTCTCTTTCGTGATCTATGATTCTGCAAAGAACATTCTGTTCGGAGCTAGAGACAGATTAGGCGAAAAGCCGTTCTTCTATTATTACGATGGCAAAAATATAGAATGCTCTTCATCTTTAAAAGCCATCTGCTATGGTAAATCTTCTTTGGAAATTAATGAAACTGCCAAGAAGATGTATATAAAGTATGGCTTTTTGTATGACACTGCATGTATATTCAAGGAAGTAAAGAAGCTTCCAGCTGGTCATTACTTCATGTATGACTTAACGACAAATAAAATGAGTATTCACAAGTATTGGGATCTTGATCCGAAGTACTTTGAAAATTATCCGTCTATTCGGAATACCGCAGAAGCTGTAGAGTATATAGACAATCTGCTATATGATTCCATCCGCATTAGGGTGCCGTCTCATGAGAAGATTGGAATGGGTATTTCTTCCGGAACAGATTCTTTTACTATCTATAACTATCTGCGAAGTATGGAAAAAGATCCTCCGCTATTTAGCGTAGTTTCTTGGGATAGGAACTCTCCATACAATGAGTATCCTTATGCCGTAGAAAACGTTAGATCCGTATTTCCAGATAAGAGCATAGATGCTTTCTTCCTTGATGATAACGAGTATATAGATGGAGTTAATGATTACTTTGAATATTACGAGGAGCCTAATTCTGATTTCTCCTGCCCGATAACGAATCTGTTATTTAACAAGATGAAGAATTGCTATAACACTGACATAGCTTTCTCCGGTATAGGAGCTGATGACATTTTCTTCGGAAAGCCTGTTTATACAAATTTCTTTGGTAACATCAAGGCTTACAATGTATCCTATACTCCGGGCTTAGAAGCTATGTGTGATCAAAGAATTGAGATAGACGATTTTAGCGAAGTCCTAGATCCATCGAACGTCTTATCTATGCAGAATTATGACATAAAGACCTATCTTCCTAATCTGCTTGTAAAAGAAGATATTGCTTCAACCCATTATGGAATAGAAGTTAGAAGTCCATTCTGTGATCATCGTCTGGTAGAGTTTTTAAGCACACTTAGCAGAGAAGTCATCTTTCCAGACGGTCGAGTGAAGTATCTGATGAAGCTCTTGATTCAAAAGAAATTTAAGATAGATTTCTTCAACAGACGAAAGATAGGATTCTTTCCTAATCTTAAGAATATTGCAAGCATTAAAAGTATAAGAGAAGACTTGTTTGAAACCTTAAACGCCGATAGAATAAAGACGTATTTTCCGGAAATGTCTATCGATAAGATAAAGTACAAGATGGACAATTATCTGATAAATGATAGTGAGCGTAATCTGCTAAATCTCTATTTCTACATAAAGATGATGCTTAATTATCGTGAAAAAATCTTCTGCTAAAAGACTAATACAAAAAAAAAGATAAGCCAATAGGCTTATCTTTAAATTTTAGGTTTCGTTGTAATAGAGTACTTGATAGGTATATCTTTCCCCATTTTCAAAGAATACTTCGACCATGGCATCCGTGTTAATGTCCTTAGCGGAAACCTTTTCTATGAGCTTATCGCAGCATCTGATCTTACAACTGCAATCTGTAGCATCCTTGTCGGATTCAATACACTCATTTATCCAAATAGCTGCGGCAACTTCGTCTCTTGCTACGGTAGCCGCTTCTACAATTGCTCCATCATTAGTCCTCATTGATGTCACTATGTATTTCATCGTCTTCCTCTATGTCAGAAAATTGTTCAAGAATTTTGTTTCTAATATAAATTGTCGGATGAGGGGCTAAATACCAATCACCCGGTTCACCATTATGGCTCTCATCTTCTCTAGCATCTTCTTTAAAGAATTTAAGATAGAACATTGGATTCCGATCTATTTCTTCTTTTGCCACAGTAAGCATCATAGGTATAGTAAGCTTCTTAAGGAAAGACAGCTTTCCTGATACGAATGAATAACGTACCGCAGAGATTAGATCAGAATATAAGAATGTCCTGCTCTTAAAATAGAATAACAGAAGTACTTCCATTGAGGAACCATATCTAGGATTTCCAAGTTTATCCCTTCTGGCCTCAAAGAAGTCCTTTATAACCTTACTTGTGAATAAATCAAATTTGCTTCTTTTTGGAAAACTGTATTTTCCCCTGCTAGAATCTATATTCACTAGGAATCTATATAGGCTCTTTACTGACTTCTGAATTCTGCCAAGATATAGCTTTCCGCTATCAAACATCGCAATAGTACTAGTTGAGATACCGCCATTGGATGAAACACTACCCGGCATAGCCAATATGGTATTATACTTGTAATTGTACTCTATTTCGTAATCAATAGATTCCAGTAAGCATGAAAAGTATTCTGTTCTAAGGCTCATAACATACAAGGCCATTACAAGCCTGTACATGGTTGGTCTTCTGGTAAACAACGGGTTTAAGAAATTCGGGTACACGAAATCAAACATAGCTGTATTTAATTCCCTTAGGAATCTACTAATCTTATCTATACACAACTTATTTTCGCTATCGACAATTCTCATCAAATCACGTACTAACTTGAAAGTTTCATATTTCACATTTTCTTGAATATTTAGTCTATATTTGTCTTTGTCTCTCATTGTTAGAGCTCCTTAAGCTTCTTTCTCCAATACTCTGCGACTTTAAACCAGAAGGATATATCACCTGTAGATCCGGCAGTTAATGCACCGCTTTTCGATCTTCTTTCAGACAACAGCATTTCGTTATGAGCATTTGAAGCTCTTACCATACAGACAACCTTCTTTAGCTGTCTAGTCCTTTCTGCATAATCTATGCCTAGCCCATTAACCATGCTGGCATTACGTCTGACCATTGTCTTGTATCTATGTACAAGCTCTTCTATAACCTTTTTTACATCATCGAGATCTGCTACTTCTGCAGGAAGTGCGTCGGTAGGTTCTCCATTTTCATCGGACTCTACAGCTGTGTAAGTCCTAATTTTCTTCATGTATTCTTCAGTTTCCATTTTTCGACTCCAATTAACATTATAATGATAACTACTGACCGCCAAAGACTTCTAAGGAGGTTAGAATGATTCAAGTACTTGACTTCGTTTCAACAACGAGTAAATTTATATTAAGGGATCCAAGATACGAGCTAGAGAATTCGGTTGACATCAATCTCAGACTTAAGCACAATAACATAATCTTTACTAGGACTATTATGTTACAAAAGGGCTTTCAGACCAACGGTTATGCCATACCAAGAGCTCTATCGTTTCTGGCTCCTAAAATTTCAATATCAAAAGATTCAAGATATGATGCGGAGTATAATTCACCAATTTTAGTCTATCAGGCTTTGTGTGATATGGGAAAAGATTCCGGATTTACACAAGCCGAGGCTAGAGACATCTTTGCTGGAATGGTAAATATAAGCTTTGCTTCTAGGTTAAGGCTATACATAGCTAAGGCTTATACTTTGATATTCCAAGATATGAATGGCTCTTTAGGATGGGATATTGATTTCTTGGATAATTCAGGCTTTATAGAAATCATTAAATAAATTGTAGACCTTTATTGGTCTACAATTTTTATAAAATTTCTATGATCCCATAGAGGAAAACACCAGTGAAAAATCCATACATTAATGCTCCGACTATTCTTCCAAGTTTCTTCATTTTTACTCTAAATGGTTTAGGTTTTCTTTTAGACATAATTTCTCCATGATACAATTGTTAATATACCACAGAATTTTTTTCTTTAGTATTTATTATAAAAAATAAAAATATAAGTAACAATATATAAAAAGGTGTATTCATTAATGGAGAACCTATGTCAATCATACCTCAGACTTCAGACAAGCGTATTACCGATCTACTTAGGGAATACGAGAAATTGAGTGATGAAGGAATTATCAAAATCCTTGTTGATGCTGTTGGCAATATATACTTTAAAACTACATGGGATCAAGAAGATAGTTTCTTTACTTGGATAAGCAAAAAGAAAGAATATCATCCTCTCATAGCAAAATATTTTATAACCTACGAAGATGTCTGGTTTATACGTGTAGAGCCAAGACACAGAAACATAAGAGTCTGGCTTGCAAATGCAAGTATACCAAGTAAATCATTGGTATCATTTGGTGTTGGCGAGGAATATTATTATGACATCTATAACGACAAGAAGAATTTTAAGTATAATGATCCTCTAGCTATTATTCTTAGCAGAGGTTTAAACCAAATCTTAGAACTTAAAGCAGCATTCTACGAGGAATACTGCAAGGAGAAAGGTGTTGAAATATGAGACCAGTATGGTTTGACAAACTTTATAAAAGCGAGAAGATCAAGGATCTTATTGATACTTTATTCAAACTTGGCGAAGATAAAGTTATCTCGTTATGTAATGATGGCAATGAAATTCTGTTCAAGACATCTTATGATCGAGGAGACAGTGAAGACAGATTCTTGGAACATATCTTCAAGCATCATCATGACGTATACTCTAAAATGTTCAAACGAGAATTGAGACATGTTTGGTTTGTGAGGGTATGTATGACCTCTCCTGTCCTTGACATATGGGTAAACGACGACAATAAAGGAGATGCTATCTCATTAGGATATGGTTCTAATCTTACCTATGAGTATGACGAAATTGGTGCCAACGAAAAGAGAATCACCGCATTACTTATTGATGTAATAAATAAACTTCTGGAATTGAAGTCGATGTTCTATGAAGAATTCTTATCACAGCTGCCAAATAAGGCAATAACAAGGAGCCATGATGCATACTGACATAAGTGATGTAGCTTATTATAAGACTATAAGAAAATGCTTTAGTCCAGAGGTCGCAGACATCATTGACAGCTATGTTAAGTTGGCTGAAGACAAGGATGACATGATTTACTTTAGAGTAAATGATGGAGAAAGTAGCGAATGCGGACTGGAGTTTAGAGTAAGTGAGTATCAAAAATCTCCTCTGTACTACGCCTATGAGCACATTCCTGAATCACACGCTTTCATAGATAAACCTGTGGGAATATGGTTTTTCTTTGTTACGCTAGGAAGAAATGATGGAGGTTCTCTCTTTACAAAGAATGTATCGCTATGGACATCTGGAGCTAATCGCAGAATTAAATTTGGCGCTGGATGCCACTATGGTAGAGAGAACTTTGATGCGGACATTATCTCTCGTCTCAACGAAGGTCTTAATTCTCTTTTGACTATTAAGGCTATGGTGTATGCACACATCCATCACCATTAGACTTTTAATAACATATAAATCTTTAGACTTAACCAAACGGAGTTTTGAAAATGGCAACTTTGACTATTGACGACAAAATTGACGATCTTATGCAACAGATAGAGGCCACCGCAGTTCGACACAAGATTGTCGAAATCATGACAAACGGTGCAAGTAAGGTCGTGTTCACTGGCCTTAGCGCTTTCGAATATCTGCGTGACAATGGCTGGGTGGAAGATTCTGAAAAGGAACGCCCGAAGCAGTTTTATCTGTGTTCCATCTGCACTGACCACTCTTGTGGGTGTCTTAGGGATGAAAAAGCCTTTAAGAATAAGCACTTTGGTGCTGCGTTTCAAGAAGGTGGTTCTGCATTCTTTAATAAGGAAGAGATCCTTCATGCTCTGGAGGTCGCAGTGGATTTTATTAACAATGTCCTCATAGATATGTTCGACAAGGGATATATTAAGGATGATGAGTAGAGAATCCAAAAACTTCTGGCACTATCTTCATGCTTTCTTTGACGAAATGAGAAAGCTTGAAGAACGCCATATAGTCATACTAGGAATTGGCGAAATACATTCTAACCGAGTTGAATACAATATAAGACTTACCAAAGAATTTTCATGTTTCATAACGAAGGCATTAGAGATATCTGACTTGCGCATACCTTCACCCTTCTTTGTCATGGAGATGGATTTCTCAAGGATTCCAGAAAGCTGTGTCGCTGGACGGCTAGATATATGGAGTGATTCGAATAGGAACTTTACTTTCAATTCTACCCCATCATGTAGCGTTAAGCAGATATTCGTGCAGAAAGATGCCATGGAAGCTATGGATCGTGCTTATGACATGATTCTCAAGGCTGCCTTAACATTTGAGTATGCTCAAGGATTGACACGAGCTGACAGTCCAGATGATTACAAAACAAGGTTCAAGCATATCACTGGCAAGGAAGCCAAATTCTTTAACACTATGAATATCTAGGATAGCACTATGGAAATTCCTCGAATTCTGAAAGATATCAAGAATACATATTACAGAAAAGCTCTTGAAGAGCTTTTTATTTTTATGGTCGAAAGCAAGATGTTTAAGGTCTATATTCTTAGCGACTGTGTTAAATTCGTATATACGTATTCTTGCGAAATGTATAGGCTCTTTACAAGCACAAATGGCGAAGAAATCGCTAGGCTGACGAATTATCGCATTTCGTCAAGTGGTGCTTGCAGAATAGCCTTCATTAAAATAATGTCTGATCAGATACTTTTATACGTAGCCTATGAATCGCCTAACGCTCTGGAACAGAAAAAATTTCCGGACATTAGCTTTCAGCCAGCTGGCTATTGGTATCCAATATTCTTGGATGATAATGACAAGAATTTCTTAAGAAAGCAATTTGACCATTACCAATCGTACTTATTTAATCTTATAGCCAACCTAAAGGTTATACAATATAACCTTGATGGTGAGGCTTCTGGAGACGCTAATGTTGATGCATGAATTAATAGAAAACAATCTCAAAGGTGATCTAAAAGACTTATTTAGGGATTTATATAGACTAGTTGATGAGAATTTTATTAAGATGTGTCAGTATCCTAACAGTCTTAAGTTCATTTTGCCTGACACCTGTGAGCTTCGTTCCAAGTTCAATATACAGAAGATCAAGGATAGCGGAATAAAAGAATTAAAGATATTTGACTCAGAACATTCAGTTGGGTACGTATGGTTTATTCAAGTAAAACCAGGATGCATAGACTTATGGGTTAAAATCTTTGGTTCAAATAGTCCTTCGAAATACAAGATCTCGCTGAATGGAGAAGGCTTTGTGAAGTCATTTTACTGGGATAACAGAACCGAGATGAAACATCTCAAATCTATTCTTGAAGAATTCCTAAACAGACTGCAGTTTCTTAAAGCAGTGCTACTAACCGATTAATGGAGAAATTATGATTAAAGACCCTGTAGAATTCGCCGCTCATACTCCGGAGATAGTGCATTATTGTAGCATCATTGATTCTCCGAAGTATAAGAAGGCAAGAGAAAAATTGACTAAAGTCTTGATCAACTTTCTCGTATATCTGGAGCGCTTCGAAATCATCGAAGAATCCTACGATGGCGAGACTATTGGATACAGGTTTAACAGACGAAAGATAGAACAGCAAAGTTTCAAGAAAGTCATTACGAAACTGGCAGGTTGCAGACAAATCGAAAACGAAGGCTATATGTTCATGGAGTCTCGCCATGATAGAGAGACGGGAGAGACACACATCTATTTATGGAAAGATACCAATCGAGAATTGTCAGGTAAGAGACTGTTTAGACTTGGAAGTGGTAGCTGGGTTTATGCTACAGTCAATGAAATCATGTCGCTATATAACGCTCTCGTGGAATTAAGGATAGAGCTATACGAGATGGGAATGTTCAGATGAGGTATTTATGAGTGACATTCGAAAAGTTGTCGACAACATAAATATCTTTAAGAAGCATTATAGTCTAGGCCGTATTCGAGCGATTAGCGAGGTTTCTCCGGATTGGAGTACTGACTACGTAGAAGGTCTAATGGTATGCTTGTCAGAGGAGCTTCTTAAAATCGCTATGAAGCTAGTTAGTGCCGGAGTTCTGGGCAAAGCCACAAACTCTGTGCACCATCTAGCCTTCTACTTTGACTTAGAGTTTCTTAAGATGCATAGAGAATTCGTGAGGAAATACTTTGATATCGAAGATATAAACTATATTATCCATAATAAGCATAAATTTCCGTTCATATACTTCAGATTTGAACGAAGGAAACTTATGGCTTATGTAAGATCGCATTGTCCATTTGTTTCGTATTCCGACTCATTTATCACCCTAGATCCTTTGGGCAGACGAGGAAATACTATTGCTGAGAGAATAATTACTATCGACAAATTCTCATCTCTCAGGAATTTTCTTAATGAGTGCTTATGCAATCTAGACACATTTCTTGTAAGAAATAGAGAACCATTAGACTATAAAGGAGATGTATATGAGCTCTTCGATAGCACAGGCTAAAGCCTTGCTCTATGCGACATTTGGTCATATATCCGGACAGATTGACCAATACATGAGCGAATCACACGATTTCGACGATTATGATTTGAAAATGGATTCCTTCATCCAAGAACTTTTAGATCGAGACAATCTCAAGTATACTATGTCAAATTTTGTATTCGGAGATGTCGAATTCATAAATGTTCTGTTAGACTATTGCAAGGAAAAGAATGAACAGATGACCCTTAGTCAGTTTGATATTGATAATGTAGAACAAGTCACAGATATCGTAATGAAACAGATTGAGAAGTCACCTTTGGCATATACTGACCTTGGATTAAATTCTAGAGGTGTCAGGCAGTATGCTGAAGCTATTCTTTCGAAGGAAGACGAATAATCGTCTTTCTTTTTCGGAACATAGAAAAAAGAAAGGCTGCTGTCACCAGCCAATCTTTTTATCCAACGATGATGAGATCTCCACAGTTGTAATCCACCGTGTTTCCTGCGTTAAGCAAACGGGACTTGATACTGTCAAGCAGGTATTTCTTAGAATACTCTGCATCGGCGTCGCAGTCAAACCCATCTGTCATGATGCTGATGGTGATCTTCCCAGTGGAAAGGTTGTAGTACACATTATCGTCATCGCATTTCACAGTGACGAATTCTATAGTTACCTCGATACCGTTGTCGAGATCAAGGTTATCATAGTGCTCAAGAGCAACTTCCTTGATCTTCTCCTCGATACCTGCGATGCCATGTTCATCACGACCAATAACGGTCGTGACCGTGTCTTCCAACCAGTCATGGAGATCATTACGCACCTTTTCACGACGAGCTTTTTCTGCGGCAGTTGCGGCTTCTTTCTTGTTCTTGATTTCTTCGAAAATAGTCATAGTAAACCTCTTTGGGCTTGCCTCTTAATCATATCAAGAATGTGCACTCGCATCATTCAGGTATTAATCGGCATAAGTTAATATGGGATCATAGACAAAAATTTTACGGATCTTAGAAAAGAAAAGGCGAACTTCACGGAACATAGAAAAAAAAGAAAGGCTGCTGTCACCAGCCGATCTTTTAGATGCACAGAGAATACGTGAAGTATTCTTCGGAGTCTCGTTCATATCCGTTAACGGTGATGTTCCTGATATCCAGAGGGATGCCAAAGAACTTTGCCAGCGCAGTGCGCATGATCTGCACATGGCGCATTTCGGAGAACGGCTTTTCGCCAACAGACATGAAGAGGGTCACGGAATCCCTACCAACGACGGAGTGGGGAATCTGCAGCCTGTGACCCTGACGGATCTTTACGATGAGCTTCTTGAAGTCGTTTTCATAGGCCTTGCGCACAGCATCAGCGATATTATCGCTGCAGAGCTCAAGACGCGCAGTGTAAGTCTTGTTCAGTTCGAGACGACGTTCGGCTTCCTGCTTTTCTTTGAGTTCCTTAGCAGCGATGACTTCAGCTTTGATCTTTTCAATATTCAACATAATATACCTCTTAAGGTTTGCTTCATAGTAGAATCAAGATTGTACACTCGTATCAATCAGGACTATTCGGCATTAGTTAATATGGAATCATAGACAAAAATTTTACGGATCTTAGAAAAAGAAAAGCGGCACTAGGCCGCTATTACTAGATATCCCTGCTTTCATTAAGCGTCGGAATTTCCTCCGCCTCATGAAAGCCTCCAACGATTCCGTTAGAGGAGGAAAACCGGATTTCTCCGATTTCCCCAGAAACATCATTTTTGTATTTTACAATCATTCCGTAATGACCGTCGCTTTCAATATCCGTTACCTGACCAGAAACACCATCAGCCATGTAGACGACCGGGCGCTTCTCGACGAAAGCACGAATAAGGTTTCCGAAGGTTCTGATATCTTCAGCCATTTTTACTCCTTTGTTAATGTTTAGCCATAAAATAATATACAAAAAAGATTCAGATATGTACAGAACATATCTGAATATAAATTATCTGACTTTTTGCATAGTCCTATCTTCAAGAGTAGTGGTAATACCAATCTCTTTTTCCGATCTTTCGATGATCTCAAATAGATCTTTTAGGTATGCAGGTTTGAGGATCTTAATACTTGGAAGATTAAACTCCTCATGCTTTGTAAGCTTGCACATGTATAAGACTAGCCACCATAGGTCGGTGGTACCATAGTAGTCCTTAGCTACTAGTTCTGGTCTGTACTTGTACTTTTCGTCAAGCTCTATACGCATGGTATAGCCTTCAAGAAGATCGTAGAACTTCATGAAGCAAGGAATAGGGGAATCTAGTGTAATCTCTCCAAACTTGTAATCTTGACTAAGCCTTGATAGAATAACTGAATTTCCGGCGGCAGATGCCAACGAGTCAGCAATGTTCATTTTTGCGCCGGAGTCAATATTTGCACTAATACTCATAAACTCTCCTAGTATTTCTTATAGTACGGAAGCATTCTTAGGAAGAATGTGTTATTCCAAAAATTACTCTTTCTGAGTTCGTATTTACTCTTTCCGGCAGTAGCGATCTTCTCATAAGCATCCCAGTTGACTACTTCATCAAAGAAGTGGATGTAACTTCTGTTTCTTCCGGTTCTTCTAAGCCAACCGGAGAATAAGGTATTCCAAAGCTTTCTCATCATTCTTTCATCTGGAACGTCTTCATAAAAGCAATCGCCAATAGCGATGACTTTACAGTTCACCAGTTGCTGAGGAAACCAGCCTTCAGCTACGCCATCTTTAAGATACCATGATCTATTTACTTCTGCCAAACCAACATGAATATCCCATTCCTTAACCACTTTTTCGATATAGTAGTGGAATGGAACATCGCCTACACCCGGCATTACTTCTGCCCTGAAGTAGTCATCGACCATACTGTAGGTGTATTCATTGTTTCTTTTAAGCATTGCCTGATACTTAAACTGCGGGGTCTTGCGAACCATGTTATGCAATGGTATTAATACCCAACCGACATCGATCTGGTCAGCAGTGATCAGATCGACATAGTTAAATATCTTTCTAGGGGTTTTGGTATACTCTTGCATAATATTCCTTTACGTAATTGCGTTGTATGTAACTGTGCCTACAAACACATCCATTGTAGCAGCTGCAGGTAGGATTACAAAGTTGCTTTTAATCTGGCTGACGATGTTTCCACAGTATTCCTTCATGTATTTCAATACATCACCTTCTTGTGCATCAAACGAAGGAGGAAAAAGGAAAGTAAACATACCGGGAGCAAAAGCCGCTGGGGTTGCTATCAGCATATTTGTAGGATCTGAATAGGTAATGATACCACCAGATACAGCTAAGGCCAGATTAGTATGAAAGGTTATATTATCTGGAGCAGGAAGGAAGATGAACGTAGGATAGTTAACCTTTCCAGTAGCAGGACAAGTCTTAGTCGCTCCGGAAGCAGGATTAGTTCCAGTAAACGTGGCTTGTACCTCAAGATTCTCTTCAAGGTAAGCCTTGATTGTTCTTTGGTACTTTCCAGCAATATCTCCATCTTCGTTAGGGTCGGCTCCAGATATCGTATCGAAAATCTTTTTAGCCAGATCATCACCATTCAACATATATAACCTCATTTTTAAGTTAGGCATAACTTTTTAATGAATTTCGAGGTGCCAAATGAGAGAATTTACTTTTAACGTGAACAACCGTGGTGAGGCCATGGTGATCGACGATCTTAGAGCCTATGCTATCCAGCTATCATCTCTGATAATCAATTCCTCTAGAGGTCTGCCTTGTAATATCGACAGTTTCCCTGCTCTTAGATCTTTCTATCAGGAATACAATAATGCTGCTGTTATAGAACAGATCCATGATGAGATATCGAGAGCTATTAGACAGTCAATGCCTGATGTAAGCGCATCTATTGCAATAGACACCGTAGAACCTAGCGCAAAGACTGGCTTCAGACCTTATATGTCTGTCACTATCAAGTTGTCTAATAACCTAGGTGATGCCGGAACGATTGTTATGGGTGTCAATAGCAACCAGAATGGCGTGGAATTGAAAGACATTAAACTATTCAGGTAACTCTATGCAGTATCTCAAAGATTTCCTATTGTCGATTATTGTCATCTTTGTGACATTTCTACTTCCATGGTGGTTCTTCAAAGCTGTTGGAACTAAAGAAGAATTTGCCATTTTAGGTGCCTTGATTATCTATGGTTGTATTCAAGCCATACTGATGAATGGCGGTGAAGAATAAAAAGTGTATTCAAAAGAATACACTTTTATTTTTTAATGTTTTTGGCAGCTGCTTCTTGGGCTTCCTTAAGTTCAGCCTTGTGTTTATACTTGGCTTCGTTAAATCGTGCCTTAGCATCAGCTAGTCCAAATAGACGATTCTGGTCTAGAGACAAGATCTCCGTCAGAGAAACTTTACCTTCAAACAACTCTAGAAGGTTGATGATGGTATCGTTCTCTGTAGCGAAGTTCTGAGCTCTTTCTTGAGCTAGGGTCTTATTCTCCTGTTTCGTCGTCTTGTCTTCCGTTTCGGAGCGCCCGAAACAAGAGCTTTTCTAGATCAACAGTAACGGCATCAATGTGCTGGTCGCACTGCTCGCCTGTGAACTTACCTTCCTCGTCCTTTAAAGCACCATGACATACAGTTTCAGGAATTTCAAACTTGACGTTATACTTGTCATTAAGATTGTTGAGCATATCATCAAGCTTCTCACCAGTAGCAGAATCCAAGTTAGAAATGATTTCTGCAAGCTGTCTACGATTCTTCACCTTGACAAAGCGAACCTTTCCGTTACGCTTATAGAAAGCAATATCCGGAATAAGGGCATAGTCAATGTACATCGTCTTTTCATAGGTGATTTCGTACTTTTCATACAGAGACGGATCTGCAGAGACATCAGAGATAACTTCAAGGAAGTCTGCGATAGACGGTTCCTTAACATAGAGAAGAATCTTCTGAGCCTTGACAGGAAGCTTTTCACGCTTTGCAAGAGCCGACAGACGAATGATATCTGCTCCATTCGGAGTGTTGTTGATAACATCATGCACCTGTTTGTAAGCTTCATCGCTGTACACAGACACAAGGTTTTCAGGGTTAGCCAACACTTCAAGAGTGCTACCACATTTCGGGCAAGTGATATTGAACTTCTGGTCAGTCGGGAACGTTGCAGCATAAACACCAAAGAGGAGAGAATCAGTGTCAAGGAACGAAGTCATCTGGCACCACTTATCAAAGCTGGGCTTAGCATTGAAGCCGGAGATAGATTCAATCTGTTCCCAGATGGTCTTGTAGAACCTACGGCGTTCATTGTACATGTTTTCCGGAGCATTGAGCAATCTGGACTTTGCAAGATAGCGGAGACCAGTGAAGTTGACCTTGAGTCCAGAGTGGAGAAGCACTACGCTGTAATAGTATGCAACGGAGCTAATCACGTTACGGCAGCAGCTCTGGGCATAGCTTTCATCGTTGTCATCAAGAATGCTGACACCATCTTCGCCACGAATAAGCTTTTCAAATTCTTCATTGTCCGTGATAAGGTTCACGGAGTCATTGCTCGTAAGGTTCTCAATCATGTCATTGTGCTTTTCGACATTTTCCTTATGGGCATCAGAGAAGAACTTGTTTTCAGCAAGCTTACGGCTCGGAACATGGGTTTCGCCAGCAATGGAGGTTGCAATAGTGCTAGCTCTAGCAGCAGCACCGAACGAGGTATGAACGGTGATCGGTTCAGGTTTCATCTGGGCTTCTGTTTCTTCCTTAGTAGCAGGACGGAGGGTTGCTCCAGCCATAAACGAGGGAAGCACCGGAGCGTCTTCAGGCTTCAGATCGCCTTCGATCTTGGGAGCACGGTTCAACTCAGGAACATGGTTCAGCTCAGGAGTTTTAGCAGGTTCAGGTGTCTTTACTTCGGCAGAAGTATCAACAGGCTTTTCTACCTTCAATACTTCTTCAGTCTTGTCCATAGATTCTTTTCTACGGCGAACAACAATCTTTTTGGTTTCTTCAGCCATTGTATTATCTCCATATAGGTTAGATTTCATTCTTTAGTTCGAAATATTCGAAAAATCAAAAAAAGAAGGGCAGCTTTACAGCCGCCCCTCTTGCTTTTTTGAAGTGCCTACAGAGAGATATTGAAGCGCTTCACGGTATCACCATCCTCCAAAGCGGAGAGGTTGAAACCGCGTGCCTTCAAATCTTCGACGATGTAGTCAAAGCAGCGGATGAGCTGATTGCTCTCCACCATGACACAATCATCATCGAGGTAGACGCTTTCATGTTTTTCCCAGTCGCCCACCTTTTCCGTCTTGAAAATGACGGTAACAGAGGTGAACTGACGAAGCACAAACAGATTGCTGCAGATCTTTCCAAGACGGTTGTCGAGGAAAATCTCCACAGTGTGCTTAAGGAAGTTTTCGAATTCTTCCTTTTCGGACTTGACTGTTTCTGCGGTAAAACGTGCCATAATTTACTCCTTTGTTAAGTTTAACGGCAAGAATTATTAAACAATCGGGAGCATAAAAATTACGGAAAAATAAGATCTATGGACTCCCATAGATCTTTTAAAGTTTTCAGTCTTGTTTGGTGGCCTTATAAAACAACGGAACTAAGGCAGGTACCTTTTACCGCACAAGACTGAGCGAGCGTCAATCTCCAGCACGAAGTATAGACGACCCGTAGAATCTCATTTGTAAGTTATCCAATTTTACTTGTATACTTCTCAATATCGATTTCTGAAATCTTGACAGTAGAGTCATGGAAGCTCTTCAAGGAAGCATTAAGCAAGTTGTTACCGATTCTTGCAGCAGCCAATCCCATGAATCTGTTGTCCATTCTATAGTAGAGTTCTCCAGCACACTTATTGCAGAGCTTATCGCCCAGACAATAAATCGGAGATCTCATCAAGACTTCCTTACCTTTCAGCTTGGCTATATTCTCTCTTGTAAGAATATACTCCTTGCCTCCATAGTAGGCATATCTTAAATAGTAGTCGGTTTCAGCTTTATCATCAATCAGTACTTTGATCTTATACTTAGTTTTACAATCAGATCCGGGTTCGTCCAGAACAATGTGTGAGAAGGCAGAGTTGAATTTCTTAGTCAGATATCCAGAGTTTCTTGTATCAAGGCCTCTAGACTTTGCACCAAGAATTCCAGTATCGGCGTATGCTGCAATTTCGTCACGTTGAATACCACCTTGCAGGGAGCTTCCAACGAAGCGCAAACCGTAACCAGTAGAGTCAGGTACAAGGCCTCTCATCACTGTAGTAACACCAACAAACTTCTTAGCATCACCTGCATTGATAAAGTCAATCGCCTTATTGTCTTTGTTTTCTTCCATCACAATCTTATTGCAGGTTTCATCAACAGTCTTACAAGCAACTAGATCAAGATTCTCAAGCTTCTCTTTATTTTCTTTGAACAATTTACTTCTAGTCTTGATGAGCTCCGGAGATTCTACGAATAGCCCAGTATTCAACCCAGAAAGACAGAAGTTAACAGACGAGAATGCTATCCAACAAAGCTTATTAAGGAAATTGATATAATCAGCAGGTTTGATTTCCTGTTCTAGCATCGACTTCAAGAATACGTTTTGTATCTTAGAGACCATTTTGGAATTCATGGGCTCATTACAATACGTACAGATCTTTGTATAATCGGCATTAGCAAACAGGAATTTGTTGATAATAAACCTTCCGGCAGTAGTCATAAACTTAGCAGAAGGCATCTTAGGCATCATCCCAGTAAGCTTGGTAGTGTCGAGCTCAAACTCTCCCTCCCAAGGAACCATCTGACCTTTTTCAGTAATCGCAAAGGTATCCTTAAGCCATTGCTTAGTGATACCTTCATTAGTGACGCTTAAGATATGCTCAATCTGTTTTTCAGTGAGCTTAGGTCTCGGTTTTCTTTTTTCTATTGGCATAATAACCTCTTTCAATTCTTAGTTTTTATAAAAATTCTATGGGAGATTATCCCATAGAATAATTATTTTAGAGGTAAATTCTATACTCGAAGTCAATAGCCAAACTTCCGAAGAACGGAATTGCAGGGAAATTGAGCTTAGAGAACAGCATCGGTTTATCCATGCCTTCACCAGAACAGAAGAGTTCAATGGAACTTACATAGGTAATACCACCATCTCCATGATTCTGAATGACTGTCGGATCTGGATCAGATCCTTCCGGAATAGAATTCTTCAGTGTGAGCTTATATCTAATAAAGCTCAAGCAACCATCATTCAGTGTAATGATATGGCTATCCTTAGCACCGTCTGGGATATCTGCAACCTTGTAAGGTTCACTGCCATCAAAGAATCCTACTGGAGCCGGAGCAACAAACACTCTACTCTCGCTTGCAGCTTCAGACTCATCATATAGCTTGTCTACAGGGTCTACTGAAGGAAGATTAGTTCCGGGGGAATAGACGAAGTTATAACCAGTAATAGGCTTATTTAGATTAGAGCTCCAGTTAAGTGGTGCTGGACTCTGTTCAATAAAGATCTCATTATCAGGAGTACTTTCGATTCCGGCGATCTTGGCTAGGGCTGAAATACAGCCACCCAAGACAATAGTGTTCTGTAGATTCTCAAAGATCACTTCACCTGTCTTTGCGTTTCTTGCAGACACAACACCTTTAAGCTTAACACGTTCTTTCATATAAATCCTTATGCAAAAATGTTGTAGATGAATGTAACATTCTTCTCATCAGTATCAAATACTTCTGTCGGGAACGTCACTCTGGAGAATTGGATGGGCAAAGTGAGATCCTTGCCGGAAATTATCGGATAATCCGGCTCACCTTCTTCCTTTTCCTTAGCAGGATACGAGAAGAACATCTGGCTAGGCGTACCCTGAGTGTTCTGTCTCTCATAGATGCTAGAAATATAAAGTGAAAGTTCATTTATAGACTGCGGAGATCCACCAGTAACAGTAAGAAGTTCTCTACCGGATACTTCCAACTTGAATCTTGCCAGTGCGCACTTAATAGAGATTAAGTCATCATCACCACCAGTGACATATCTAGCAGATGTTTCCTTGTTGGAAAACTCAAAAGAAGTAGGATCTGATTCTATCGATACCTTTTTAAAATAGATATCGTTCTTTGACCGGATAGGAGAATTGGTTGCAATTCTATTCTGAACAGCATACCCGCCTTCTTCTATAAGCTCATCAGTATTAGTTCTAGCGCCATCCTTATCCCATTCGGCATAGATATCTACATAGAGCGATCTATTGAAAATAGAATCACTCTTAATGCTATCCTTATCAATAATAGGAACAAGCTTTGTCAGAGTTGTATCTGTGAATTTTGCTGGAGTAGGGAGACCATTATCATTAGTCTTACCACCGTCTCCAATAGCAAACAAGGAAATATATGCGCTGTTATAGTCGAACTTCCAGTCTTTTCTTCTTAACCATGCTTCAGTGGTTTCTCCACCGGGCCAGTAGAAGTCTGCCTTAGCCATGGTAGAAAGCAAAGCTGTTCTTCCAAGTGTAGTAATCTTATTCTTAGTTACCCACTTTCTCCGTCCATTCTCATAGCATTCGACAACACCATGAAGATTATTAAAAAGGCTATCTTGCATATTACTTATCTCCTAATCTAGTGGCTCTTGCTACTATCTGTTGAATAGTTTTAGCGATAAGCTTAGCCTTATCTTCCATAGCCTTATATTCACGTTCGGTATCACCAACTTCTTTCTTTCTGAAGTCTTCAGCAATAATAAAATCGATCTGATCGAGGGTAGTTGTAATCTCGCTATCCATTCTGGACAAAAGATTTCTAGATTCAGCAATATGGATCTTCTTATTAGATTCCTCGATAGTATCATGCAAGTGATTCAGAATTTCCTTGAGTCTTCTGTACTGTCTAAAGACTACAAGTTTCTTTTCGATATCACCGGAATCTTCACCCGGAAGAGGTTCAACATCTTCTTCAGGTTCGCCATAGCCACCGCCAGCGTTTCCACCGCCGCCACTGAAGTCATCCATACCTCCCATGCCGCCCATGCCACCACCAATGTCGTCCATACCGCCCATATCATCCATGCCACCCATTCCGGCATCGACTTTCATGTCAATCTTAGTTTTGGTTTGTGTTTGGGTCTGAGCAGCACCAGCATCAGGAGCAGCTGCGGGTGCGCCACCAGCAGGAGCATCACCTTCGGCATAAAGCACGGTATCCAGATCATCTTCGTATTCTTTACCGCTGAAGATTATAGTTTCTTGCGCACTATAATCTTGATTTAAAATCTGGTCAATTTCATCTTCGATTTCGAACTTCATATTTTTGAGCTCCTTTCATTGAAAAGTTAAGGTGAAAAATAAAGCGAAAAAATCTAACTTATTAGTGAAAAGGATTTTGATTCCACAGATGGTTCAATATTCTTAACATATAAAATGAAAGAGATCACAATGTTGTGGCTCTAACCAAAGGATTAATATCATGGCTCTTATCACTTCTTCTAACATTGCCAAGGCTGTTGCTGAAGCCAAGAAGATCACCATCGCTCAGGCTGAAGACATCGTCAAGGCCGTGATCGACGAAACCACGAAGGCTCTCGTTGCTGGTTCCGAAGTCCGTATCAACGGTCTCGGCACCCTCAAGACCTCCACTCGTCCGGAACATCAGGGTGTCAACCCGAAGACTGGTGCAAAGCTGACTGTCAAGGCTATGAAGGTGGCTACGTTCACCTCTGCTAAGGCTCTCAAGACGGCTCTTAACCCCTAAGAGGAACCAAAAGCTTAAATAAGGCTATCTTCGGATAGCCTTATTATTTTTTATAAAAATTCCATAGCCTTTGTAGCTATGGAATTTTTAATCTTAGAATGCCGGAGTGAAGAACGGCTCACCCATCGAGAAGAAATTAGCTCTATACAACTGCTCGTCAGGGAACAATGCACTGTTTCCAGACAGAGTATCATTGAGCTGAGAGATTCCTTCAGCAACAACAGGGTCAAATGATACCTGCGGAGCCGGAGCGTTGCTACTACTTCTTGGGGCAGGAGCACTAGACGAGCTACTCGTAGGAGCAGCAGAAGTACTAGTACCACTACCGCCAGCAGCTGCACTCGGAGTAGAAGCAGATGTTGTAGGAGATGCTTCATTAGCGCTCGACATATTGAATTGCTGTGAAGCTTCGACCTGTTGGAACAACGATCCTTCAGGTGCAATATGTCTAGGCACTACTGTAATCGGGCCATGACCAGTGTTGACAAACGTAGTATCATCAACTTCCTTGCCATAGGGTTCGAGCTCACGGTTAATTTCGTTCTTAACTCTAGCCCACTCGCCCTTGACAGTATTATAACGCTTCTTAGAAGGTGCCATAGCAGCTGGCATACCCTTAAGTTCTACGTGCCATCCTTCATCCCAGCCATCATGCGGAGATCCCTGCTTTTTCGCTTTATTCGTTGCCTTAGCAGCACCACGATAAAGACCATACTTTGCAGCAATAGATCCCGGAGCAGGATTTCTAGATTTCAGCTTTCCGGCACTTCCACCGAAGAGCAGGTTAGCCTGTGCAGTATCCAAGTCAACAGCTCCACCATATTCATGGTTAGAACCACCAGGCACTGCGGCAAGGTTGTACTTTTCATATCCCGGAACTCCAGCTTCCTGCAAGAACCATCCCTTAAACAAGTCTGCTTGTTTAGCATGGTCTCTTCTGCCAGAGGAAATATACAGTTTTTTCTTGTATTTCTCGTGGAATTCCTTTGCAGCTAAGATAAGGCTCTTTCTCAAGTCAGGTTTAATACCTTCCAACGAGGAAGTATTTCCGGTCATGTGCTCTTGAATAAGTTTCTTTTCATCCTCATTCAGAGCCGTTTCCATGCCGTTATACTGTCCAAGCGGGTCAGCATCAAGAGAATCAAGGTTATCGTGGATACGATTAGCCCATCCATTATAGAACCTAGCCTTGTCAGAACTCTGTCCATATCTGGCTTGAAGCTTAGCAATAGTATCCTCCTTTGTCGGGTTAAAGCCCTTCTGCTTTGCACTAATTTGCATAGCAGTAATATCGGAAATACCCTTGCCAGTCCAAGCAGCATCAATCAGGGATGCCTTTTCAGTATTGGTGAGTTTTTCGTATTCAAGTCCAGCTTCCTTAGCGGATTTCTTAGCAGTTGCTTCGTAGCTCTGCACCTTGTCTTGCAACAATTTCAAAGCTATTTCAGCCTGAACTTCCTTGCTAGTATCACCATCCTTGTTACAAAGGAGTGCACCGTTATACTCGCCCTTACGGAATCTTTCGAAGTCAGCCTTGGTGCAGATTCTAACGATGTTTCCATCTTTAGTCTTTAGATAGAAATCAGTAATGCCTTCCTTCATCGCAGCTGCGGTAATACCGTAACCAACAGTAGGAACGTCATTCTTATTCTGATAGACTTTGAATCCGGCAGCCCCTTCATGCTTCTTAATCTTTTCAGCAGCGATTTCATAAGGACTTCTAGTCTCAGCTTCGGCAGCAGCCTGTTGTGCAGCTTCAGCTACAGGAGATTTATTTTCTCTCTCAATAGCCTCTGCAATAGATTGAGCAGTCTGTGCGCCAGCTTGCTGTTGGGCTTGCATTTCCTTAATGACAGCCATTCTAGCTTCATATTGATACTTTGCAAGATGGTTTGCAACATCTTTCTTGTCTTTAGTGATTTCTTCGAACTTCTTTTCTACTCTAAGGTTGAACTCTGCTCTTTCCTCAGGAGTCATCTTGCCAGTATCTACCTCGAAGATCGAGCCAGTTGCAGGGGTAGATTTACTCTTCTTAGCAGTTTCTTCAAGAAGTTTTTCGGTAGCATCGGCAGTTGAAGCAGCCTTCTTTTCTGTCTTCTTTACACTGTTGGGATCGTCTGCTCCGCCAGTGAAGAAGTCTTTAGCATTCAGAATGAAGTCGGCGATATGCTCGGCGACCCAAGAGAATGCTCTAGTCTTATCGTCAATAAAGTTAAAGATGGTATCAGACATTCCCGGAAGACCCATAACCATCATCAACACTTCCACGATGATACTTATGACAGTACCAATGGGAGGGAAGACTAGGCTAATGGCACCAAACAGAGCGATATCGATAAGCATCTTAAAGAATTCTTTGACGAAATCGATAATCTTCTGTCTAGAGACTTCACGCTTCTGCGCATCATTCATTCCACTTGTATCTGTGCTATCACCCATAAGGGTCATGAAAGTGGCAAACGAAGCTGCCATTGTGATAGCCTTACCAACCTTGGGAAGTTTGGCAACAAGCTTATTCTTGCTGATCTTCTCGAAGAACTTAACAAGAGTCTTCTTATTCTTGAATATCTTGGAAATAAGAGGCTTCACAAGATTCTTGAGGATAGTCAAGATACCACCAATGGGGTTAAACAAGAATCCAAAGATAGACACACCTGCAAACAAGCTCTTCACAGACTTGATTTTAGAGAGCAAGCCAGCCTTGGTCATGCCCGTACCTGCAGCCTTTGCAGCATCCTTGGCAACGGCAGTTACACCACTCTTTGCTTCCTTCATCAGCTTTTCTGTGTTAGCAAGCTTATTCTTCAATTCTGCAATCTTCTTAGAATTCTTAGCAGTCTTTTTCATCTTGTTAAGCTTACTAAGGCTCTTCTCGATGGCTGTCTTTTCGCTCTTCAAAGCTGCGAGAGACTTTCCAGTAGCAGCTGCCGCTTCAGCGCCCTTAGCTGCCTTTGCCACATCACTTGCAGCATCAGCCGCCTTAGCAGCTTTAGCAGCAGCCCTGCCTTCCTTAGTGAATCTTTGCAAGAAGTTACCAATAGCTCTGGTACGCTTATTCTTCTGGAGTACCTTGGACAATCCAGCTACGCCTACACCAGTACCACCAAGACTTATGATGGTAGACAAAGCATCGGTGGAATCTTCGGTATTTTCCTGCTGCTGCTTCATTGCTGCTTTATGTCTCTTCTCGTCAGCTGCTTGCTTAGATACATGCTCCATATTGAGGAATGAAAGAAGCTGATCAAACTTACCGGACATGATAGCAAGGATCTTGTCGCCAGTAGTGGAGTTAGGATCCTTCATCACAGCCTTGATAAGTTCCTGACCTTTAAGAAGGCTAGGATCACCAGAGAACTGAATAAAAAATCTCTTAATACCAGCCCAAGGAAGCTTTGCAACAAATCCGGCAGCAGACTTGAATTTCCTAATGGCAGCCATGGTAAGAGTACCCATTTTGCCAGCAACAGTCGTAATAGCAGAACCAATCTTTCCACCAATACCAGACTTAGCAAGCTTGTAAGCACCATAGCCTAATGCACTAGCACCTAGACCGATTCCAAGACCGTTAATACCAAGACCAGAAAGTGCATCCATACCAGGTATCAACACATGCTTGCCAAGCATGTATCCACCAAGACCTGCACCTGCCAAGGCACCAGCCTTAAGTCCGACCTTACCGATCTTCTTAGCAAGCATCGGAGTACCTATGAGACCACCAATACCTGCACCGAGAGCAGTTCCTAAGCCGCCCATTCCAACCATGCTACCAAGAGTATGACCGATGAATCCGCCAGCTCCAAGACCGATACCCATCTTAGCAACGTTCTTATAGAACTCAGTTCTGACCTTTTTATAGTCCATCTTGCCATTTTCATCTTTGTATGCCTTCATAGGCGTACCAAAGAAGAAGGTGTTCATCGGGCCAGCGATACCAGCTGTAAATGCACCTTGCAAGACATGAAGCAGACCACCCTCATACTTGTCGCCATGACGCTTACCAACAAGGAATCTGTCGAGAAGCGAACCACGTCTACCGAGGACTCTACCTGCCACAGAGCCAACGAGAGCACCTTCGACACCACCCATTGCCAGACCAGCAAGACCCATAGTAGCCATTACGCCTCTAGTGGACTTGTTGTCACCAATGATGAACTTTACAGGATCGTTCATGAAGGACAATCCATGCTTTTCGAATGCGTCTCCGGCTTTCTTACCAAAGAAACCACCAATGATTCCCTTGATAGTAGTACCAACAGCACCAAGTTCTTCGTACTTGCCAGACTTTTCGTCTCTAGCACCAAAGAGGAACTTTCTAAGTTTTGTATTCTGAGCTACAGCTCCACCTGCACCACCCATGAGAGCACCCAGAATAGGTGATCCCATAAACAATGCGCCAGCAACAGCACCAGTACCACCGCCAGCAACAGCGCCCTTCATATTTTGTTCAATGAAGTATCTGTAGCGTTCCTTTTGATCAGGACTATCGCCAAACAGTGCGCTCTTTAAGCCTTCTTTATTAGCAAGAAAGTCATTCTTGATATCGTGAGCAGCAAGTTCAAGGTCATGACCCTTATCAATACCCTTCTGAAGAAGTCTCTTAAACGGATTCCAAGATTTTCTTCTCTTAGCTGCAACATGAGCTTCTTTAGCTTCCATCTGGTCAGACATGATATCTTCCATGTCTTCCAGAGTTTTACCAGTGATTTTCTCAATGTCGATATATCTATTAAGATGATTAGCGTAGACACCATTCTTCTTAAGGAACTCTGGATCAGCCTGTACAAGCTGCTTAAGAGCCCATATATAGACTGTCTTATCGAGTTCATCAATATTTCCGAGTCTAACCTGCCTACCTACATAGCTGTAGATAAGACCCATCTGAGGAACTTTACCGTCCTTTAGAGACTTACCAGTAAGATAGCTTTGCTTAAAATTGGTATAGACAGGCTGTCTTTCAAGCTTATTTTCATCCCAATCGGAGAATAAGCTAATAGGCTTATCCATATTATTGGGATCGATAATGTTAAAGATTTCACTAGGCTTAAGAGTAGCAATTCTTCTAAGATAGTTAGTAGCTTCTCTAGCTCTAGCCTTAGAAATATTACCAAGCTCTACCTGTCTCTTTACATATCTATGAATAACGGCAATTGCGCTGTCCTTGTCAGGTCTAAACTTTTTGAAGGTATAATCCTTGTCATACCAGTCAGTATCGTCATCAACCTCACCACCTTCATCATAACCTCTAAGTCTAAGGGATTCAAGTTGGTTAACGAGGTTAGAACCCTTGCTAGTCTTCATCACATCGCTAGGAACAACATACTCGCCTTTATGAACAATACCTGCAGGCTGATACTTAGCTCCGGGGCCAGTGTAACCACCAGATGCAAGACTCAAGAATGCGTCATTTCCAGTAACAGACGGTTCAGCAGCTGCGGCAGCACTTACTTCAGGATGAAGAGGAGTATACTGGCGTTCCGCCATGCCTTTTCTTGCACGTTTAGACTTTATCGTCCTATAATTGGTAAGATCAGCCTCTGTATTCGTGAAGATCTTTGACTCATTACGTCCATCGAGCTGTGCAGCAAGGTCTCTCTGCCCTCTTGTCAGGGTTCTTCCAGCATTTGCGATACCTCTTCTGGTATGAGCCATGACTATGCTAGCCATATCACCGAGAGATCTTTTTCTCTTAGTACCTCTGTTATGGACAGCAGCACCCTGATTACCGAAGACAGTGAAGAATTCCTCGATTAAGCTAATGCAATAACGGAAGAATTCTCGCTTATCTATACCATAGGAATTAAAGACTTTTCCAACAGTGTATCTGGCTCTTGCAGGAAGAGACTGTAAGAGTTCCGTATATGCTACGTTTGCGGCGGCAACGTTATGTCTAGAGTCCTTATGTTCTTTTCCTCTAAGGATTAAACCGACTTTGCCATTCCAGTTATTGATGATGATATACATCAACTCACGAATTTCTTGCGGCTTAGTAGAGAAAAATTCAGTTCCCTGCATCTCAGAGATATGATGAATAAGGTCTGCCTTAGTATAGGTACCGTTATCAATCTGTATCTTGAGATTCTTTCTTAATCTGATAATTTCCTTTTTCCAGCGTTCCTGCCATGGCTTATCATCGCCATGTCCCTTAGGGATCTTTTTCGGATCGCCGTAAACAATATCTTGAGCTTTCTCTGCCCATTTAGCGTCATCCATTTCGAGAATGGCTTTAACGCTGTAGTTAACAGTATAAGAGTCTCCCTTTGCCGCTTCAAAGCCAGTAGTCACGCCCTTAGCTACTTGGTCATATGCAGCATCACCGACTCTACCAACAGTATCCCAGAAAGTCTGTCCTGTAGCACGCATGGCTCTATCAATGACTTCTGGATCATCCATGTCCTCGCCAGTAAACTGGTTATCTACAACAACACCTTTAAGGTTCTTGCTGTTTTTCATGATATAGTCAATAGAGTGCTCGGGAGCTTCTTTCAACGATTCAACATGGTACCCAGACATGGTACCATTCTGATATTTGTTGAGAGACTTATTGAGCTTTGCAACTTCAGGCTTATGATTACTGTCTGCCCAATACTTCTTCATTTCGGCAGCATAATCTTTCTTAGTAAGAGACTTGGAGTCTCTAAGCTTCTTGAGCTTAGCCTTAAGGTCTTCTACGCTGATCTTTGCAGCTTTTAGTTCCGCTCTGTGTTCTTCAATGAATCTTTCAGCTTCATTATAGTCAGAACCAATCTTACGTCCAGCAATGAACTTGTCATTCGTCTGTGCATTCTGTAAGAACTGAATTTCGTCAGCAGTACGAATCTTTGCACTGTTTCTGTTGGCAGTGTTAACTTCCATTCTAAGAGAAGCTGCGAGCGATGCGAAGCTATCCCCACCAGAAACACTCTTTCCAGCAACGATAGATGCTGCAACTAGATATTCGTCGCCATGAGCTGTGCCTATGGTGAAATTAAATCCCTTGTTAACAGCATCAATGATGTATCTAGCCATCTCATAAGTCATCTCCTTCTTTCTCAAAGGAGTAGCCTCTTGGTATGTCTTGTATGTTGACAAGACACCTTCGGCAATATGAACAACGCTAGATACGCCCACAAATTCGCTACTTTCAATCTTGAGCTTTTCTTCAAGCTTGTTAACGAATTTGCCAGTGGCGTAGTTAAACTGTCTTCTGTTTTCATTCTTAAGAAGCTCACCCATAGACTTACCAGTCTTTCTGGTAACGTCTGCACCGATGAGTTCCTTAATATCAGTCAACAATTCCGGAATCACGACAGTAAGAGCTTTCTTACTTTCACCATCCCAGTCAATCTTTCCTCGTTTATAATCGGCAGAATTTACAGACTGAAGTGTTCTGGAAGATCTCTTTCCGAAAAATTTCAAAAGATCACTTATCTTTCCACTACCACTCACGTTAGCCATGCTATTGAGAGTGATTTCCAGAAGGCCGGAAAGATTCTCATCCATCTTCTTAAGGAATTGGACAAGAGGAAGCTTTCCAAGAAGCTGACCACCAGCAAACTTCATCAAGCCACCGGGGTTAGCCATCATCTTGGCTAGATCCTTATATTCGTCAACGGCGCTAAGGATCGGGTTATTCTCAGCAAATCTCTTATCAAGCTCCTTGGCATAAGCTCTGACATTAAACTTACCATCTTCAAAAATACCTTCGATCTTGCTAGCATCCCAATCCGTATTTTCTGCGGCTTGCATTTCAGCAGAACTCTTTGCAAGCTGTTTAATTTCTCCGAGAAGTTCGAGAGAGGAAGCATAGTATTTGGACTGAGCTTCAGCCATAGAAGCAAGTCTCTTGTCAAGTGCGGCAAGAGAACTGAAGTTCAGTTCAGCAGACTTAGCAATGGCGTTCGTAGTCTGAGCAGCGCCACTAGCAACGCTACCCGCAATAAAGCCCGCATTATCCCTGTTGGATTTTGCGATATCAGTTACAACTTCTTCAGCAACAGATTCGACGACACCACCAAGCTTGTCATAGTCAATGTTCGAATCATCGTCACTGCCAACGTCGTCAAGATCGCTCTTTCCGCCTTTGCCGTCATCAAAGCCTTCAAAGCCTTTAAGAGCATCATTAAATTCTTCATTAGCCTCTTCGTCTTCAAACAAATTGTCAAAACCAGAGGCGTTCCTATCATAGAGCTTACCAGTCTTAAGCTGTTTGCCCCAGTCAGTAAAGCTTTTAGCAGAAGTCTTGAAAACATCTTTCATGTCACCGAAAGCTTTTCCGGTGGCAGTTTCGCTAACATTAAGGTCTCTAACGCCTTCCTTGATGTCCTTGGCTACGGTCGATAGGTTAGGGAATACGTTTTCCTTAACGGTATCTACAGCCAAGTCTTTGAAGCTGTTAACTAGGTTCTTTAAAACGCCAAGTTTCATATGAGTCCTCTCATAAATTCCATTATCAAGTTCCACTTTTTAAAATTTTATTTTTTTTTTTATTAATAATAAAGAAAAAAAAAATATGAGGAACTCTATGATGAAAGGAATACTCTTATGTCAAAATTAATGGATCTCAAGCTAGCCTATCTGGAGACTGATATTAGACAGAACCTTCCTGAAGTAATTCAGAATTATGTCTCTTTTAATGACAAGGTTCAAGAGGCTGACAAGAAGGCTTTTATTAACTTCGAATTCAAGTGTCTACTTGAGAGGCTTGAACAGATTAAAAAAGACGGTACAACGGAAGTTGCACCTACAGATGCTGCTGAACCTAAACTTGGTCACAGAACCTCTGTGCCATATCCGGCTGGCGGCATAACTAAAGGTATCAAAGTTGGTAAGTTTGAAGAGCAGACTCTTGCTGACCTTTTAGAAGAAAACCTTTCGAATGATATTCAAGATTTCTATATCTTTAAAGAAAGGTCTTCTACCTTCATAAATACACTCTTACAAGTTGACGATCTCCAAGTTGCTACATTGGAAGATTTTGAAAAATTGGTCTGTAGCAAGGAGATTACGAAAATCATGAAAGCCCTTTCACCAGTAACTGAAGATCCGGAAACTCATCAGCCGAGTATGTTATTCTTTGTCGAAAACTACCTTAAGGAAGATGATGCTATCTTTATCAACACTAAAGTTAGAGACAATGTTAAAACATACATCCACAATGCTATCATCTGTCCTATAGCTGCTGAATTTAACTATACCCCAAAAATCTTCAAGATCGAGAACGGTATTCAGCCATATGCATCTACCCTGAAGATTAAGAGCAAAGAAGGCGTAGTTATAGATGAGCTTCTAAGGATGCAGCAAGGTCTTGGTGTAGAAATTGCATTGGCAAATAACAACGTCGATAAGCTGTTCTCTGATGAGTTTTATGATACCAATCTTCTAAGATATGAAGATACAAAGGCAGACTTTGATGAGTTCTTTTCTAAGCTCCAGTGGTTCAAGGACTACATTAGAAACAGGATGCTGGAAAGATACTATGCCCATGAGGTATCTGGTCTTATAGGACAATATGCGGCAGATCATGGCGTAGTATATCCTGCAACAAGATCTAAACCAGTTCTTCCTAGTAATCCTTCGCAGTCCGATATTGATACATACAACACGAATCTTGCCAAGTATAATGCATGTGAAGAGGCCAAAGGTAAAATCGATTCTCTCATCGTTAGTCTCTTGGCTACGGAAGCATTACTGCTGGAAGCCGACTATTCCGCACAAAAAGATTTTATACGCAAGTTCATGGGAGCATTTACAAGCACCCTTGTTTCTGGAGATTTTGACGAAAATTTCGATGCTATCTATCCTGATAAGAGACAGACTAGAATCAAAGCCGACATCGAAAAATTCTACAACGGAACAATCATAATTGAACAAGGCAAGACATTCGAAAATACAATCATGTATACGAATGTCAAGGAACAGGAGCTGTATAACGGTTTTAGATTCAAAGAAGTATCTGAATCAGTGAGTGACATTCGAGATGCAATAGAGAATATCTTTGAGTACTTCAGATCCTTTAATGGTCTTGGCGAGATCTATAACTCCTTAAAAGATTATGAGTATAAATGCTTCGACCTTCATGATGAGCTGGAAGCCTTTAAGCAGCTCTCTACCAGTGAACAAACAGATTCGCTGGTTAAGGCTATTAATAGTTTCAAGACTTTTGTTGGGAGCTGTTCTTCTACCTCGACTGATGATCTTATGCCTGAAAGCTGGGTGAATACCATAAAAGAGAAAGCTCAGCTTTGTATAGACAGGATGCAGTCTATCCTTGAGCTGACTACTCCTAGAACCTTCATTCTTGAGGATATCTATGAATTTCTTATAAGAAAGGAAGCAGACAGAGATATCGTAGGTTACATCATAACTCTTGATTCTGACAGGGGTGTCATAAGGGTAGTAAAGGAAAGTGAACCGAACTAACTTATTGAAAACCAACGGAGTAATTTATGGCTATGCTGAAACGTGAAAGCTTTAGTTCCGGCATGTTGAAAGATTTGTTTAAAGATAACAAAGACTTTTTAAAACAGCTTGAAACAGCAAGAACTAATCTTGTTACATATATTGATACAAAGAAACTCATGTCTTTATTTACAGAATGCATCGATGAATGCCCTTATGTAGATTTTAATGACAAGAGAGATAGGCGTGTCAATAAGTCTAATCCGGTCTTCAAAGTAAAGATCATTTATGAGAAGATTCCGGCAGAAGTCCTCAAAGAAGCTAGGATGAAAGGTTCTATCTCCGATGCAAAGACCAACATCGTCAGGGTAGGTGTCATCTCTAACTTCACTGTTAAGATTCACCAGATTCTTAAAGAGAAGAATAAAGAATATCTCAAAGAAGAGCTTCCTAGTGATGAAGTTATGAACTCTATCGGAGAATTCATTATGACCTTCTTTATGGTGGATGCTTCTGATGACGCTATGAAACCAGTCTATATTAGACACATCATTTAAAATAATTCCTGTATCTTGCGATACAGGATTATTTTTAACGAGGTTACAAGACTTTTGCAAAGGCATTGTTGCCAAAAGTGTTGAGCTTGAAGTTAGCTCTGTCAACAAGCTTCAAGGTGTACAGACCTTCGAGAGCGGCATAAGTGCCAACGGCCTTGAGGAACTGTTCCATTTTATCAGCTTGCGGAATTTCCTTAATAGTGGTATCAAGAATCTGCTTGAAGAAGGTATTGAATCTTCCGGCCTGTGCCTTCATGTACTGTTCGGGGAAGGCAGCATTCTTGGAAAGTTCGATTTCTTCCTTTCTCTTAGATTCAATCTTCTGTTCGTTGTCAAGCATAGCCAGAACCTTACGGTTAATGACATCGCTCACATCGTTTTCAAAAGATTCCTTAAGGACTTGAGCATTAGAAACTTCTTCGTTGCCAGCAACGACATCCTTAGACATGTCGGCGATAGAGGCAAGGTACACACGGAAGTGCGGATTTTCTTTAGCAACATCTTCAAGCTTGAAGTACTGCTTTTCGAGAAGATTCTTGAAGGTTTCAGTAGCAGACTTTGCGATTTCTTCACTGAAGTCCAGACTAGGATGAACCTTAGCGGCAGCAGCAACCATCTTACCAAAACCGCTGGAGAGCAGGGCTACAAAAGCTTCATCGGTCTGCTTATTCAGTAGAGCGGCATTACGCTTCTCAAGGTTCTTAGCGCAGGTATTCTTGAAGGGTTCATTAGTCTTAAACTTGTTACGTTCGATCTGTCTGTTGAACTTATCTTCTTCAAATTCACGATTGAAATTCAGACTTTCAAGAGCCTTCTGTCTCTGGAGACGACGCTTCTCACCGTGGAGCGATTTATGAACAGAAAAATTCGGATCCATTTCAAAACCTCGTTTGAATTATTCAATCTTTAGTTTACACGTTTGTTTGTCTCTTTTTTGGCATTATATTATATCTAGACCTTAACCTAGGAAAAGTCAATTTATGGAAACTATCAAAGATATCTTTAACAGGACTAGATTATGTGAGGGACTAAGGATTCCTCGAACTGTAGTTATTGCGAACTACAATCGCAGTGATTACGAAGCGGCTTTTATTGGAAAAGTCGCAACATTTCTTGAACGTAGTGGTGTACAGAATCTTGTCATGCGCTACAATCATAATTGCTTTATCAACCCGTTCATGAAGGTCATGTGTGCTGATCTCAGTGTGAGCCGTGGTCTGACGGTGCTTCCGGATTTTATCAAGAATGAAGAACCTGAAGTGGCAATTTGGTCTGGCGAAGATTCTAGAGGTGACAATGTAGAAAGGTTCTACACTCCTCTCAAAGACAGAGAATTGCTGAATATCTATGTTGCATCGAGGCGTATTGGTTTGTACTATGGCAAGCCGTTCGCTCTGACAGCACAGATTCGTAGGGCATTCTTGGGCAGTGAAGACACGACATTTGGTCATATCTCTCAGACTCTCCGTAATGGAAATTCTATTGATAAACAGTGGCTTCAAAAGGTAGCCGTATTGACTACTTATTTCACTGTGTCTGAGCAAATCTACGATATGGTGACTGAAAATCCTAACAAACCCTATTTGTTTGATACGGAGAACTTCCATGAAACAATGTAAAGTCTATGTTCCTCTAGATTTTGTGGTAGAGAAAAGAAGTGGCTCAAGAGTGGGCTACAATTTCTACGATGTCGAAAACTACAGCAGCAGCGAAATTCGCCGTGTTACAAACAATTCTGAAGTGAATTCTTTCATTAACGGTCTGCTCGGCGCTGATTTGTCTAATCATCCGTATATCGAACGGATTGAACTCAAATCTAACCAGAATTATATTTATTTCTGGCTTAAGAAGCCTATTGTGCCTACCATGGTAATCAAGGAAAATCGTAAGTACATTCTTAGCGAAGAGCACAAAGCAAGACTCGTGAGCAGGGATGATCATCTTCAGATCGATTTTCTTAGAATGCAGATTCCCAACTCGATTGACAATGAACTCAGAATCTGGGCGATGAATAAGTACAGTGGTGAAATCTCCACTCATCCGAATTCCGGTGATGACCATATCTGTTATGGTACGTATCGTGACAGAGTCAAAGCTGGAAAGTGCCAGATTAGCCATATTATCGGCTTGCTGAACATCGCAAACTTTGACAGTGCATATCGTAATTTTAGGTACGAACTTGATTGGGATTCTATCCCCAGTGAGGCTTACTAATGGCTAGACACGCAGTGATTCTCGGAGCCGGAGGAATTGGCTCCAACATTAAACGAGTGTGGCAGGATAATTTTAGTGGACAGGTTATCACTATTGACGATGACACAATCGAAGCTTCTAACCTTAACAGAAGCGATTTCACGCTTCATAGTATTGGTCAGCACAAAGCTGATAAGTGCTACAGGATCTCCACTAGAGAAGAATTCTTCAATAAGGCCGGAGACTTCCTTCGTGAAATCTTCCAGTCTGAAGGTGGTGGTATTAACGGAATGAATGAAAATTCCGTGTTTACTGAAGACGCCTTCGATTGGTTGCGCAATCACGAATATGTTACCGTGATCGACTGTCGTGATACTATCGATCCTACAACGATCTTCCGTGAAATTGATTTCAAGCTTACCTACAATGGTGCGTTTGGCATCAGATTCGAACTTAATCCGTTCCACTCCAATGACTCTGTCTTTGGTGCTGAATTGGAAGCTGTTCGTTATGGAACAACACCGTCGTTCTGTCTGCCACCTCAATGGCTGGCATGGATGGTTGTGAAGTTCTACAAGGAACATCGTGATATGGTGAAGGACAAGAATGCGCATAAAATTATTGCGTACAACCTTGAAAACGAAATTCTGTCTCACCTGAAAACAGACTTGCCGGAGGTTGCAGTATGAGTGCGAATAACTACAAGCTCATCGACGGATTAGACTTAAAGCAAATCTACGAAATTTTGGACAAAAAGAATGTGGTATGTTTTGAGTCCTATGACTCTGAACACTACTTCTACTATGACCTCTCCGACGAAGCCTCCATTCCCGTCTTCTTGGGTTTGCTGTGTTCCGAAGAAGAGACTATTGGGCAAATCTTCGCTTGTGATCGTGGAATGTATGGTATTGCAGCAAAGACTGTTATCATGCGGCTTATCGATCTCATGGAAGATTATCCGGAATTTGCTGGGTTCGTCAGAGACATTTATGTCGAAGATTACAACGGCAACAGGCCGTACCAGAAATTCCTCTTGTGGCTTTTGTCCAAGAAACTGCAATACGTTCTTGAAAATGAGACGAGCAGCAGCTTCAACGCAAGACTCTGCATCGCAAAGATTCAAAAGGTTATCCAGAGGATTGGATTTGGAAGTGAATTCCTTTTGCCGATTCTCGCCAACTGTGGTTTGAATATCATAGATTCCAATGGTTTCTATGCTGATAGCTTCTTTGAATCTATTATAAAGAACGATCTTGAGGCCCTGCCTCGCTCTGCGGAAAGGTTCTCCGAAGAAGGATTCTCTGTCGAGACATCTGACAGTGCTGCTTCGGTGTTCCTCAGTTAGAGCATTTTTCAACAGCATATAATAACACGTCTAATCAAGTGATTGGACGTGTTAACACAAACAAAAAGGAAAAAACATCATGGCTAGAACCGCTAGTGATCTCAGCGTTGCCGAAGTTGTGAAGGCTTGGAACAAGTCTTCTTCGACCATTAAGAAGGTTGTCACAGAACTTGAGACGACCGAAAGCGCACTTAAGACCAAGATTAAGTGCAACAAGGAATTGCAGAGCAAGTTGAAGAACCTCCGCCCTGAATGGCTGGACATTGACGCGCTCGTCGCAAAGAACAAGACCGCAGTAAAGGCTGCTAAGTCTGGTGCCGCAAGAGCTACTGCCGCTGCACCGAAGGCCGCTTCCACGGCTGCAAAGACTGCCAAGGCCAACACTGTGACTGTCAAGATTCAGCATCCCCGTAACAGCAGCGAAGCTGTTGAAGAAACCATCACTTTTGACGATGCCGCCGAACTCCGTATGGGTCTTGAATCCTTTGCGTCTCGTAACGCAACCTACAAGACCGAACCGTATGTGAACGGTTCTCCGGTGCTTCTCAGCAGCATCAAGAACGGCGATGTCGTTGAACTTCGCCAGAAAGACGCTGGTGCCGCGCTGTAATTGAAAGAACAGAACAAAAAGAGGGCTAAGCAAATGCTAGCCCTCTTTATTTTTGGAGATTAAAATCATGGGATTCGAAATTGACGTAACCCCGAAATTCCTTGAAGGGAAAATTTTCTTCCCTCCGAAAGTTATCAGACGATTGGACGATCTGCGTAAGGATTTTGCCCATGGCAACGAATATGCAATGTTCTTGCACGCCGAGGTTGATCTAGAGAACCTCGAAATATGGGTAGATGAAGACATCTATGATATCCCGAATCAGAAAGTTGGCCCTGCTACAGTCGAAATCGAAGATTCGACTTTTGAAATTGATCCGGAAACTGGCTATGGTAAGAAGCCTCTCGACCGTACTCTGAACTGCGTTGTTCATCGTCATCCTACTGGTGTTGACAACTTTAGTAGTACTGACAATGAATACATCAATGTGATGAATCCGATTTCCTTCTTGTATCAGGAAGGTTACTATGTTCCTAAGGCTCGTATCAACGTTCCGTGGGGCGACAAGATTCTTCCGTTGTATGTTTCTCCTTTCCTCATCTACAACGATGGCGAAAAGGATGAATATATCCCGCTCGACGTTCGTCATACGAACTATCAGTATGGTCGCTACGGCTATGGTTATGGCTATGGTTATAGCAGCCCGTACGGATTCTATGATCCTGAAACTCATGAATACATTCCCAAGCAGCATTGGGATCGTGATCAGGGTAAGATGGTCGATAATCCGGAATACGAAGAACGTAAGGCTGCCGCTGAAGCAAAACAAGCCGAACTCGATAAGGCTCCGAAGCCCATGACCACCAAGGACAAGATCGATCAGGCTATCAAGGATGCCGAACCTGATCTTGACCTCGATCTCTGTAAGGAACGCATCAGAACCTATGACTACGGCTACTTCCGTAATCGTGGAATGATCGATGTCGAAGACTTGGAAGATATCGAGGGTTTCATGGATCGCCGTCGGAAACGGGGAAAGAAACAGAAGAACAAGAAGAAGGGAAAGAAGATCTCGTACATGCCTCGTGGCCAGTACAACTCTTCCGCAAACTTCGATCATGTCTTCGTCGGCGGCGAGGAAACAACCCCGAAACCTGCAGCAGCAAAACCTAGGTCGTTGGTTGATGCCGAACGTGAGGATCTGTCTTTTGGCGGTTCCTGTATTGAATTCGGTGACGACGGTTTAAGTGATGTTGATTTTGACTCCGAAATCACTCTTGGTGTTGATGAGGAAATGCAACAACAAGAAGAACTGTTCTTGGGAGTGACAAATGACAACGAAGACTAAAGCCGAACCTAAGAAGTTCAAGAAGACTACGAGTCAGGAAAACACTTTTGTTTCAAGGTATGGCGACAGTCGTACCTTTCCTAGAATCTCGTTCAGCGAAAAATACTTCATGGTGAACATGCAAGACCTTGTCAAAGGTGCGAAGTACGAAGATCTCAAGGTTACGCCCAAGTTCTTGGGTGAATCCAAGACTATCGGAAAGTACATGATTCTCGATTTGAAGGACTTTGCTAAGCTTATCGATAATGATTTGATTCGAAAAGATCTTGTGAAGACTGCTCAAGAGTCCTTGCAGGAAGATGCCTCTTCGGATGACTATTTCAAGATGATGTACTCCAACACATTGCGCCATCTTGACTATCTCTTGTCTGAAAAGGCTTTCGCATCTTTCCAGTTTAGCTCTTTCACTCGTGAATTCTTGACTAAGAACATGAGCGCCTTGTCCACGGCTTCTAGAAAGGTCATCGTGAGTAAGGAGGCCTCGATTGGATAATAACCTTGAATTGATTGACTCGTGGAGACACGAGTTCGGGGTTGAAGCATCGTCTAAAGATATTCTGGATCTAGCTACAAAAAATGTAGCTGCTGCGGAAAATCTAAGTTCCGATAAACTCGTGCAAGTTGGTGCGGCTCTCATCAAGCCGGATCTGTCTTACATGATTAGCTCCAACCTCACTCGATTCAATGGTGTATATCCTAAAGGCTTCTGGGCGAAGCATGACACTGATCCTGAGACTTCCAGCACAGGCCTCAGGAAAGGTGATATTGCAATACACGCTGAAATCAGACTCATCAATAATGCAATGATAACTGGATTCGTCCATAACGCAGAAGATTGGCGTGAATGCCTCTTAGTCCTAAGTACATTCCCTTGTGCTCACTGTGTAAGTGCGCTGATGGAACTAACTGAGATTGAATTCTTACTCGTACTGGGGAATACCTCAATCAACACTCCGCAAAAGCAAGAGAAGGCTAAAGAGCTTCTCAAGTGGTTTAATACAGACCAACAGCGAGTGATGCATTATTAAGAAAAAAGAAAGAGGGCTACTAACATAGCCCTTTTCTTTTTTTTTTAGTCGATGATTACTTGGATCGGAATCCAGTCCAGCTTGCCATCATCGAATGTGGCTTCTTGGACTATTCCGTCCATTTCGAAACGGATATCCCAGTGACCATCGTTTTCTGCCTTGATCTGAACCCACTCGTATTTGTTCCAGTTCTGATTGAGGAATTCAGATAGCTGCTCTAGAACAAGCACAGGCATAGCACTAAAGAAATAGTGCGCCCTTCTTGTATCTTCGAGCATTGATTTTTTGCCGGACGTCAGGATCCACTGGAATCCATCAATGTCTGACACGCCATGCTTGAGAAGCACAACGGTAGCGCTGCTTTCTGTTACGGTTAAGTTTACCATTTTTTGCTCCTTGGTTAAGAAAAACGAGAAGGGATTCGAACCCTTGACTATCCCCAAGCTGGGGATCGCTTTACCACTAAGCTACTCACATTCTTATATACTATCGATATAAAAAATAATACGCAGATTGCTCTGCGTATTACCAAATGGCAAAAAAGTAACTTCATTATAAAGTTATCTAAAACTCTGGTAGGTCTTACCGTTATCCAAAGACATCAGATACTTCGTTCTGGTAAACTTGATTCCTTCCTTGAAGATCTGATTCCAGTCGTTGCCAACATGGATCCAACAACTGCCAGTAGAAGGGTTAAATTCATAAATGATCTGACCAAAGTGAACAATGCCAGACTTATCCCATTCGATCATCAAAGAAGCGATATCCTTCAGGGATAGCGAACAGTTATGTACATTGATGTCAGCTGCGCCAAGCGTAGGTTTGCTACCGGGCTGGTAGCCACAGAAGTGGTCAGAGTTAGCACTCGGGTTGTAACCAGAGTTCTTCAGCCTAGTATAGTCATCGGCAGTCCTTACACCAGACGAAATAGTGATCGTGACATTCTTACTTTGAACTCTCTTGAAAGATTGCAGCTTATCCCTAACAATCTGGAGATTGTTAGCGAGCATCTGAATCAAGCTTAACTGATAGTCGTTAAGCTGGATCTTAGAAAATTCGGAAAGGTCGAAGTTGGGTGTAAGTTTAGCCATAGCAAAATCCTCTAATCATTAGTTAGAAAAAAATAAACGGTATCCCTCATGAGATACCGTTTTAAGAAATCCTTACAGGTTCTGTCTCTTTTCGACAAAGTTGTAAGTGATTTCCATCTTTCCTCCAAAGCTGGAATCGATACTATCTGCATTGTCATCAAAGCTAGTACGATCCATGAACCACTTGTGGCTGACAATCATAGCGAACTTCATCTTCGCCAGTTCTTCAGCTACAGCCAGTTTCTTAACGGAAAGACCGTTGAATGCGCCAACGACAGCATCCTTGTATGCGTCACCTTTAACGCCAGACAGGTACTTGCCATCGATGTACACCATAACATTCTTGAGGAATTCCATAGAAGGCGTAAGCTTCTTCTTTTCCTTCAGGTACTTTTCAACATCTTCAATCTTCGGGATCGAAGAGAAATTCTTGAAGGCGGCAGTGAATGCCGTATAGTTATAGAAGTCTTCGCTCTTGACGGTTTCCTTGGCAGGGTTGTAACCCTTTGCAGTAATACCAAGCGTTGCCAGATATTCCTTTTCCTTTTCGGAATACTTCTTGCCTTCGACAAGCTCTTCTTCCTTAATACCAAGCTGCTTCTTGAGGTATCCGAGATACTTGAGCTGGAACTGGTATTCGAGAAGAGCCAGAGACAATTTAGTCATCTTGGCAGCCTTGCTTGTAAAGACCTTGTTTCTGTTAAGGACAGGCACAGAAGACATGTCAATATCACATTCGATCATGTCGCCCTTGTGCTTCTTAATCACGTCAATCTTGACAGCGGTCTTAGAAAGCTTTTCAAAAGTCTTCTTATCGAGAATTACCGGGAGAATCTGCACATTGACGATACCATCCTTGATAAGAGTGAAGTTACGCCATACGGTAGAGTTTACCTTGGTAATCTTAAATTCGTTCTGCGGGAGTTCCAGTTCAACATCGATCAGGAGACGTGCAGAAAGGTTAGCACGTTCTTCGTTCCATGTAAATCCGTTGATGGGATATCCCTTGTCGATCATAGTCATCTTGACCTTGCGTTCTTCAGCTGCCTTGGTAATCTTTTCAACCTGTGCAGCAGTCTTCGCATTCTTCAAGAGTTCTTGTTCTTCAGCAGTCAATTCAACCTTGTCAGTAGTCTTTGCAGTAGTACGGTTGTAATTGAATCTGCTATTGCAACAGAGAACAAAGTTGTTGCCACTCTTGAGGTCATCGATGAGGTCTACAACGCAGTAAGCGTTGCTAGGAGCTTCGTAGTTCGGATCGATCGTTCCACGAGCGCCTTCTTCAAATACAGCAGTAGCGATTTCAGTCTGGAAGTTGAAGAGACGAACCTTGCCAAATGCAGTAGCATAAAGGCCGATAAACTTGGTATCGCCGATTGCTGCAAGGAGCTTTTCAACCAGACCATACTGAAGACGGTCTGCACAGACGTTAGCAGCAGCATACAACGGAGAGAGACCTTCGTCGAGCTTGCTGAAATCTTCGCCAGCATTATCCCCTACAACCTTGGAGGAGATAGAGTAGAATTTCGTTACACTTTCAGGAATGTGAACACAGGAGTAGTAATCCTTGTGTTTTTCATCCGGCATAATCACATGAATAGTCTTGCTGTTCTGATCGAGATAGAACATCTGTTCGATCTTACGATTGTCAGCAATTTCCTTGGTCAGCGGAACAACCACTGCCTTGGTCATCATACGAGTACTCAGAGCACGTTCGAACACAGGAACATAGCTATCAAAGTCTGATGCTACGACCTTAGTACCACCAAGAGTTTCTGCCATTTCGGTAAGACGGTCAGAGTCGGCCCAGTATCCATATTCAATAATGGAAGCGTTGCCGACAGAGTCCTTAATTTCCTTAAGGGCATTGATTACGTTCGTAAAGGAACTTTCGTTGTGTCCACCATCAGAGAGGAACACCCAGTTCCAAAGACCGCAATTCTTGTTGTTATCGAAGAGCTTCTTGGTTTCAACAACAGGGTTTACGAAGTCCGTACAACCCATCGGAACAAGGAACTTGTCGATAGCGTCCTGCAACATCTTAAGTTCGGTCGGAGTATTGCACTTAGCCATTTCCTTGAGGACAAAGCATTCATGCTTCCCTGCAAAGGCAATGATAGTGATTGTGTCCAGATCGGCGATAGTCGAGGACAGACGATTCTTGAGCTGCTTACGCATTTTCGGGAGCGTGTCATACATAGATCCCGAAATGTCACAACAGTAAACATGGTTTACTGGTTCAGGCTTAAGAACCTTCTTGGTTTTCTTGGTTTCGACGCTATGCTCGGTGAGATAGAGTCGTGTGTCAATCTTAAAGCTTCTACTAGATAATGCTTTATTTGCCATGATATTATACCGTCAGCTGTTGGATTTGCTTGTCTCTTTCGCTGACAAAAGAGGCAAGGTTTGTCGGAATGACAAATTTCTCTTTCTGTCCGATATTAAGTTCTTCGTGATAGACATATTTATCATTAAAGAGAATGCTCATCGGATCCTTGTCCTCGTTATCGGTCATATATGCGATAACTCGTTTAGCCTCATGGTTGATATCTTCCTGTGATGGATAGGTATCTTCAGTTGGCGTTTTGATACAGCCTAGAGGATTACCGGACTTAAGAACCTTACCTAAGGCAATAGCTCTTTCCCAGTCATATCTCTCTATCATGCACTTCGGACAGTTTTCATTAAATGGAATAAATCCTAGCATGGCTAGCCTAGACCATTCCAAAGGAATCTCGTATTCTTTTTTACAAAATTTACACGTTCTTTTCATACAACTCTATTTTGATAAAGGAGTTTAACATGGAAGATACAGAAATGCACGCTCCGTCGAAGAATTTCGATGCAATTCGTGATCTCGTTAACCTGCTTGAAGATGTTCAGCAGCAGTTTAGAATTTGGCACTGGAATACTAAAGATTGGATCCATCTTGCCACTGAGGAAGTTTACAAGGGATTGATTAATCCCATGGATGGTCTTGCAGAAAGTTACAGAGTGATGTCTGCAAAGCTCTATACAAGAGGAGAAGCCAAGCCTACCTTTGAAGCTGACTTTGATGTAACGAAGGCTAGACTTGTCTGCAATACTACCATTGCACAGCTCAACAAGATCGCTAAAGAAATCGGTGATGAAGGTATCAACGGTTACGTTGGCGACTGTGTACAACTATTGCGAACCTGTCTCTATAAATTGATGTAAAATAAAGTCTGATCGAAAGATCAGACTATTTTATTTCAGAATCTTGAAGTCCTTTTCAATAATGATTATCTTGAGAGACTTTCTAATTGCTGGGGCAATGTCGTTTGCTAGTATAGCTTCTGCCATTCCTTTTTCTGCAAACAATGTTGCATTCTTTGGGTCTCTAACAAACTTCACAAACGAACCGTCTTCAAGAGATACCAAACATTTTCCGTCGGCCTTTTCAGCGATGGCATAGAAGTGGTCTGGTAGATTTATCGGACTTTCTACCGGGCTAAGATATATTTTTGTTGGCATATTGTCTCCTTGGCTAGATAATTATATGCAATTAAATATACCGCCATGCAACTGGCTCAACTGTTTCAGCCACAGATGTCTGGATAGGGCGATGAATCTTGTATTCATCGAACGCATCAGAATAATAACCAACAGTCTCGACTACCTTCCCGAAAGTCTCATCCTTTTCCTTGGATACGTATTTAATGAGAAGCCAAACACCAGGCATAGGCTTATCGTTTTCGAAATATGAATGCCATATCAGGACATTTGGCGTTACAGTAGTGTTTGGTTCGCTCATATAGGCTCCTTACTTTTTGATTTCGTAGTACTTGTTTCTGACGAGGATATCCTGAGTACCACCATACAGGAAGGTGATTCTAAGGTATTCTCCATTGTTAATCTTTTCGATTTTCTTCACGTCATCAAGGTGATGGTATTCACAGTCATAGTTCTTTTCCTTGCATACCATAATGACGATGGGCTTGGCAAATGCCATAGAACACAGAAGGGAAATGATAAGAATAAGCTTCATAATTAACTCCTTACAAAGTAAAGTTTAGAGGATCAACAGATAAAAAATAATCTCAGCCTTGGCTGAGATTATAGATTTACGTTTTTGCGTACTTTCTTAAAGAAGGTGCGCACTGATTGACAGATGGCTTTAACTCCTTAACAATTTCAACCATTTTCTTTGGATCTGATGGATTAAAGAGATACTGTTTCTGTACTACTGTTTGAGGAGCGTCAATAGTGTCTTCATTAAATATGAATAACAGTTTGTAGCCGTCGTCATAGAGCTTCTTATTAATTGCTAATTGCGCCTTGCTTCCTTTTTCTTGAATCAGGAAGAACTCGGATGAGCTCAACTTATCCGAAAATTTAGTCGTTAGCATCTCAATCTGTTCCATTACTTTATCAACCCCATACTTGGGAATAAGCTTCAATTCTACCATATCATCGTCTAACCAAAGACATGTGTGGTCAGAGAAGTAGTATATGCTAGTCTTATCCAAGAAAGATGCAAAGACTAATTTGGAGAGAGGCTTCTTCAACGCTTCTCTCACTGTAATTTTTCTGGCTGGTTTGGTAAAAATTTTGACATCGATCATAAATAAATTCCTTCTATTGGAGAGTTTTTAAAAAAGAAAGGCGGTAATACCGCCTTAATTTAATCATCTTCATCTTCGTCAATGAGACTATCTTCGTCATCTTTTTCATTGACTGTTCCAAGAATACATTTTGCGGCATCCTTGATTTCGTCACGATATTCAGAATGATAGCGTCCATTAGCGTAGAGCATAGGGTTAGCGAGGATATCTTGCTTGAACGATTCTCGACAGTAGTCAAGAAAGGTCTTGCTAGCCTTCTTCCCATCTTTGTAGTGCTTGAGCATCAATTCAAAGGTAGCTTTGAGGATTTCCAAGTCTTCTAGTTGAGACTTCATGAATTCTTCAAAGACTTCCTCATGAAAAGGTTTGTCAAATGAACATGCGACTAGACCATTTGTCCAAGATTCTATATCACGGTATTCGCCCGACCGTTCAATGGTCTCGAAGTCTATTCCTTTAGGAAGCTTCACCTTCTTTAAGGTGAAGTACAGAGAGAAAAGATCGCCTATAGTGATAGGTTTATCTTTGCTATCCTTCTCCGGGAATATAGAGAAAGCTGCTGCCTTGAGAAAGTCTTCAGGATCAATCTTTGTTGCTTTGAAGACTATCCTGCCATTCTTAGCAGTAATCTTGATATCCTTCACTTTCCTAGCAACATCATAGTACTTCAAGAATTTCACGTCTGGAAAACCTGACCATTCCGGATGCCATGCATTCTTTTCTCTTATACAGTCAAACCTGATACCTTGGCGCTTGCTAACCTCCGCATATACTTCAGATGGAGTAATGTTTGTAAAAAGTTCATACCCATTGGTAGGCATGATATCCTTGCAAACGACTTCTCCCTTAGCTATGAGGACATTATTCTTATACTCATAGGTAACACTTTCCTTGTATACTGAGGCAAGGCACTTGGAATCTTCTATGATGAATTTGGTTTTGTACTCTGTACGGCTGAATGCTGCATCCACAAAGTTTGCAACCTTTTCAGCATTCACCATCTTTTCATCTAAAGATGCTGGCATCAATGCGACCACCTTCAAAGGATAGACCACTACCGACTTCTTCTTGAAAATTTCAACGAATTCATCAGCATGAGCCAACACAAAGTTGGCGATATCTAGCTCCTCGTATCCGTGGCTAACTTCTGCACATTCCTTATCTCTACCCTCTTCCAAACAGGAAAAGGGATCTTGCATATCACGATATGCAGACATCGCATTAACAGTCAGCATTAGCTTGAGTTCTTTGAACTCAAACACCTTCGGCTTAACAGCCTCGGCATCAGTCTTCGTAGTCTTCTGTTTTGTCATTTGTTACTCCCTCTAAGTCTGACTCAATACGTTTTAGTTTAGCTTCATTATAAGAAACGCCACCAGCGCCGCAGATCTTGTTTACTTTATCATAAATAGTCTTAGGATACTTCCTTAATTCACATTCCACATTGCGTCTGGCTTCTTTGATAACATTTTCTGCTTCAAAGATTGACATTGTAGAATCTATGGTTACAGTTCCTACGTCTATATCTTCATCATCATCTTCAAGACCGATGGACGATTCATCTATTTTGCTAAGGATCAGCGTAGCTAAGTCATGAATCTTAGGATTCCTAGAAAGCATCATTCTGGCGAATGTATTTTCGATCTTGAACTCCTCTCCGGTGAACTTGAACGGATTGGTGAACATAGCTTCTTTGAACATATCCTGAGCATACTTGATAACTTCAATGTTCTTAGACTTAAGCTCTTCGAGAAGATCCTTCAGTCCGTTGAACATCCTTGCAGCTCTTTTACAAGCCAACAAGCAATCCTTAACATCCCTCAATGCTGATTCAGTATTGTACCATGTTGAGCACAACTTGAAGTATACATTAGAATTAAAGCACGAAACGTCATCATTGAAAGTAATTTCAGCATCCTTGTCATTCTTGCTATAGTGCAGATCAACGAACTGATTCAGACGTTTATCATTACATACAGCAGTCAGAACAGAGATAACTTCAGAAGCAGATGGAGCCTTTGAGTCAAACAATGATCCTGCGGCAGCTTCTATAGCCTTTTCAATATCCATCTCGGACTTGGGCAGGAAGAGAAGCTCAAAATCGCCTCTCATTTCTGAATTGGTAGCGGGATTAATAGTGAAAATATTCGGGTTTGCAAAGTATACATACAATCCCAGATATACGCTATCATACGGAAAGAGATCCCACATTCTATAATCTGTGTTACGCCAGCCATCCTCTGTAGTCCTGAATTTCATTTCGCTATCTCTTGAGGATTGTCTCATACGTTCCCTAGAGAATGTTCCAAGATATGTCTTTTGCTTAAAATTGTCAATATCCTGCCTTTTGAATTCAGAGAATATTAAGTCAGCCTGAGCAGAGATGGTATAGGGATTTTCTATCTTCCCGACGACATTTTCGATCCTATTATTGCAAGACTCGAAGGGAAGGTTAAATGGCTTTCCAAGAGCCTTCTCTCCGGCAACCGTACGAACAGCTTCACGAAAGGCACCATTAAGGTAGCTTTCACTAGTTAACTTCGTCTTCAGTTTATCGCTGACAGGGAATGGGAAGCATACGTTAAAACGCATCTTGATAAAGATTTCTTCATCTCCGTTGGAATCGACGATAGCCTTTGTTATCTCATTGAGCTTTTCGAAATCCTCCGGTCGGATTCTTTTTGTGAGAGGAGAATAGTTTCTGCCATAGGTTATCATGGCTGATTCCATTATCGCTTCAATCTTCTGTTGGTCGGTATTTGGATCAAGACCTAAAAACAGTCTACAAGTGTCCATTGTAAAGAATAGTTCTGCAAAAGAATATTCTTTCATTTTGTCTCCTTGGTTAAGAATAATTTATAGTCATTCTTTTATATATAAATAAAAGACAATAAAAATATCAGTCTATCACTCGATAGACTGATATAAACGCACAGAGAAGAACATACCAGGTTAGAACTGTGCGTATTTTGCGAACCACAATAACGGGAAAAAGGAAACGAACCCGTCATTTTTAAGTTAGCTTCATTCTACAAGGAGATGAAATGGCTGATGCGACAAACATAACTGAAGCTCCAAAGACATTATTTTCATTGTACTTCGAAACTCAGATCTTCCAAGATCTGTCGTGTGTGAAGACTAGATATGGTGCCACATACTTCCATGATGGCCTTTACATTAGACAACGGGAACACTCTACTATACATATAGGAGATAATCTAGATAACCTCGCTGATCATTCTTCATACACCTTCCAGCACTTAATGAAAGTGATCAATGGAGAAGAATTTCCAATAGAGATTAGCGGCTTCATGCATGCTATTCCCAACAAGAATTTTTCTTCTAAGGAAGAAGCTTTCGATGAAGGATCCAATATACTTAGATTCATAACTAGTGGTGCTATGAAGATCTTTATAGAAGACCATGAAGTGACTCTAAAAGATCCTATGATCGTACCAATCCATCGTTCTGATGATGATTTCAAGAGGGGAAATATAATCTATATTAATTTCAGAGGCTTTGCAACTGCAAGACTTTGTAAGCCGATAGAACCACTTCCTGAAGAGTCAGTAAGGCGCAGATTCTCGAAAACAAAGAAAATCCACTTAGACAATATCAATGACATCTTTCTATTAATGTCAAACATAAATCTTCTTAGTCTCAAGGATGGAAATCAATACGGAGCAATTTCTGCAACCTACTGCAAGCTAGAGGAGTCCGACGAAACTTTTGCGGATATCAATTATTGGTTAAGGAATCATATGATGTCACGTCCAAGAGATATAGGACTTCTGTATTGTGCTATCAGAGATTTGGATAGTTCTATATACAATCCGGTTGACTACTATCCGACATTCAAGAAAACCCTTAACTCTGAGACTATTAATAAGGTTATCACGGATATGATAGAACTCGATAAAGATACTGAAATGATCGTGAGATGCAGCCAAAAGCTTATAGATGACTATGAAAAATATCTTGATAATGGAAAGAAAAAGAATAAGACAGAAGAGACTATATTGTATTTCGTATCTCTAACTGTCAATAATCAAATAGAACTTCATCCGTTAGAGGTTAAAGCCATAATAGCTAAACTCTCTAACTCCAAGGAAAGTTCTAATATCTTCGCAATTATAGACAAACGTATTTCTAGTGTTGACGTTCTTGCCGAAGATGAAGAAGACTAAAAAAGAAAAGCGGTCTAGCCGCCTTTCTTTTTTTTTCTAGCTTTCAGCTTCAGACAGGAGCTTAGTTGCAACAAGCTTAAGTCCTTCGCTATACTTGCTGTACATCATCGGGTTCTTTCTCACCACTTCCTCGATGAATGCCCTACAACATTTTAGTCTATAACGGGTAGCCTCCTTGCCACCGGGGTATGTTTTGGCATTCTCATCCTTCAAGAATATATCCTTTGCCCAGCTATTATTGCTATACAATCCGAATGTCAATTCGAAAAGACCAGTCATGAGAGCAGCATCTTGTTCGCTAACCTTTAGGGTGTTTTTGAACAGTGTAACTTCGTCATCAGACGATGATATCAATGGTATCAACTCGGAAGGTGTATCTAGCAAGTTCTCATAGACGCTCTGTGCAAAGCTGTAGATATTTGTCTTATCAGCACCGCACTTCTTTATGAGCACATTTCTTAATGTAGATGAACCCTTGTTAGACTCGCTGGCAAAATCTCTGAATGCCGTAAAGTATTTCATGATTTTTTCTGGGAAAATATTATACATAACTGTCTCAGGAAATCGTATACCCGGAGTAGCAGCTAGAACTGCGGTTATAATGTACTCTTTTTCCTTATCAGTTTTTTCTACTCGTACTGGTGCATCAAAATTTATCCCTGGCCTGTTAATAAACGGCAGGAATCTTCCCATGTCTCCATTGCAGTCTAGAATAAGTCTGTCGTCAAGATCGTCTTTGAGTATAAAGTCATAGATATAGCCAGGATTATCAGAGTCCTCTATCACAAGAGTATGCGAAAGATAGTTATATCGCTGGCTCATTCGTCCGGCACAAGGAATAATCTTCGGCTCACCCGAAGAATCTGTCTGTATAGTTATGGCGGTTTTAAGCATGAATTCTCCGATAAAAATTGCGATAGCCTAAGCTATCGCTTTATGTTAAAAGACAATGAATACGCTCTTTTGTTTGCGTTTCAGTTCTTCATCGCTCTTACGCTGTTCCATAAAGAACTTCACTACTTCCTCAATAGGAGTCGGTTTGAAGTCAAAGGAGATCGGAGTAAACCTCGGAGTGATGCGTCTGAGCAGATCTTCAGTGAGCCTTGCCTGTCTTTCTTTTTCACGACGACGTTCTTCGCTCTTTTCCCTGGCCTTCTTAATGGCTTCCTGTCTCATGCGGAAGATATCGCACTGCGTCTTCACAATTTCATGCACATCAAAGCCTTCGTCGGCGTCGTTGATGGAATGAAGAATTCTGGAGGCAAGCATCATCTTCTTTGCTTGTTCTTCAAGGTTGTTATAGGTAAGAATGGCAATTTTCTTTTTTGTCTCTACTTCGTAGATAACAAAAGCCATCTTATCCTCGTAGTGTTCAGTCTGGATGAAGTAATTACTCATCTTCCTCTTCCTCTCTTTCGGGGTTAAGTTTACTTTCAGGTTTTGGTAGTGTTTTGTTGAGAAATACCTTTACGCATTTTTTGCATCTAGGTGAATATCTCATTGGCCCATGTGTGCAAGTCCAGCACACATCACTCATTTCTCTAGCAATAGCGTTATATCTTGTGACGGAGAATAAGTCTACTTGTTTAGTATGATTATTTTCTGTACGAACGCCAAAGTAGATTGGGTCTAAAGCTACGATGGACTCTTCTGTCATAGCTCTCCTTCGATCTCTTCTATTTCGAAATCATCTGGATCAAATTCTGAAATTCGTTCTATAACAGTGTTTTTAGAAATTTCTTCTGTCCATCCCTCATAGGCTAAGGTGAGATCTTCATCATGAAAAATTCGCAGTACGTAATCTTCATGCGCACAATCCCAAGAAAACTGATAAAGGTATTTCCGCATTTGTCACCTCGCCATCATTTTATATATTGTTCTCTAGCTGATCTTTCTTTGCTTTTTCTTTTTCAAGAAATTCAGCTCTATAAGTTTTGATGGCGTTCTTACGGTCTTCAGTCCACCACCGTTCTTTGCTATTCTCTAATGCTTCAATGAACTTCGGATCTCTCCTACGTTCACGCATTCTTTCCGAGTTTGCCTTAGCAAATTCTGGGTTTTGGTGCTGTGCAACCATCTTGCACTTCATAGAGCAGAAAATGGTATACCCAGTACCGATGGACTTAAACTGAGAAGGCTTTCCGCAGATTGGGCAAATCCCTTCCGACTTCCGAATTAGATACTTGTCATAGTATTCCTTCGGTGTCATGCCATGTGACTGGCAATGGTTAGCCAATGACCTAGCACTTTTAAACATCCTTTTGCATTCTTGGCATTGAAAGGCAGACATGATAATTCCTTATTTACGATAATAGTGTTCAGCTACAGCTACGGCTGCTGTATAAATAGTTTCGTCAGCAGAGCATGGGAAGATCGGCTTCCATTCTAAGACTCCCTCATTAGCCTTTGCTTTGCTGTTACAGATATAAACCTTTTCACCTACCTTGATCTTTACTAGATCTTCAGAGATGAGGTTCTTAAGCTTCATTTCTATTTCAATGGTTCCAAGGCTTTCGTAGATAGGCGCAAGCCTTTCACGCTTACTGGTGTCTACGATAACATAACCGCAGATATCAAGCTTAAAGTGTCTCAACCCTGCAGGGTCTTCCATATTGAGATACTCATAGTCAAGCCTAAGATTGCTATTGAAGTTCGAGTAGAACATGTTCACATTATTTACAAGATTCTCAAGATTAGCCTCGACATCCTTGAAAGCCATAGCTCCATTGAGTTTCTTTTTCAAATTGTTGTTCTTGTAGAAGGCAACGAAAGACTTCTCTTCATAGCCGAGTTTATACTTTACCATGAAAGCTGTACCAATGACGGAAAAATCAATTATTACACTGCTGAACCTTTTCCTGAGATTGTGAGCCTTAGTAAAGACCTTACCGAGATTGATATCTTCTTTTACTCTACTTTCCTGTGGAAGCTTGATCTTGTCAGTTATGAAATCCTGCATATCCTTATTTTCAATAGGAAGAACATGAATATCACGAGGAGTAGAATTGAAGGCACAATCCTCTGGTCTACAGATGAAATTCAGCCTTATGTACTGTTCGTAGCTAGGAGTTCCTACATGAACATATGCTACATTATCTATGTAATCTTCCGAATGGTATGTATAGTAGATTAAGTACTGAGCAGGACTTCCTTCACAGGTATGGTACTTTTCTAAATAGTCCATGACATGATTATTGAAATTCTTCTCGACATATTCCTTGCGTTTCAGCAGATAGTAGTCTGCCGAGAAGAAGACCTTATAGATAAAGGCTTTGATTAGTTCCCACATAGTTTATACTCCTCTGAATAGTCCTCGACTTCGGGCTCGTTCAGTCCGATCAATTTATTTTCGGATAAGCCATAAGTGATCAATTCGTCTTCAAGTGCCTTGTATCTCATAGAGTCGGCAAAGTCGTTGTTCTTACGACCCAGACGGTAGTTCTCGTGGACTTCTTCAATGATTTGGTTATTGTATTCATTCAGTTCAAGTGCAGAGCGTTCATCCAGATTGCGGTAGAAGCAAGCTCTAAAGTAATTCTTGAAGTGATACTTTCCCGGTTCCTCGGAAAGTTTCTGAACGAGATTAATGATACCATCATTCACGTTCTCAAGGATCTCACTGGAGTCTGAATTAAGTTTAAAATTACGTTGTGCAGCTACAAAATAGTCAGAATCAAACGATGTGACATCCATCAAGAAAAATCCTGAATCTTTTTTAGCATTCTTTAATTCACGTAGAGTCTTGACCTTGTGTTCTTTAAAAATGGTCTGAATACGGTTTACGCCGATCTTCGAAGTATTCTTGCCGTTAGCAAGATCAAGCTTCAAGTCCTTTAGCTTCAGAATGATATTCTTTTCGGTATCAGTTCTGTATAAGCACTTGTCAGAACCTTGCTTGATGATTCCGTTATCACAAAGCTCGGCGAAAAGCATTCCGTTATACACGCCATTAGATAGAGAACGGTCGATCTCTTTATTCACAAAGGTCTTTCTAGTAACCATTTTAGGAACGGAAGCTTTCTGTACATTTTTGAGTTCTAAAATTCTTTCCTCGTGATCATGCTTTCTGTTAACCTTATGATATCTATAGAAATTTAGCTCTTCTACATTTCCTTTGAGTAGACCGAATACAAACTCTGGGACAACTAGTCTGCGGAAGCCTTCATATGCCCTATACATGTTGTTTATGAAAGTCACAACAAGGAAAAACAGATTTCTGTTGGACAATTCTCCTCCGCTAGTCTCGACAGCATAACTGATATTCTCGATCATATGCTTCAGGGCTACACGGATTTCTCCAAGGATATAGGAATAGTCTGCATGGTAAGACTTAGAGTAGCCGAATTTAGAGGCGCAAGATTCAAGTCTTTCCATAAGTCGATCATATAGAGCTTTGCACCTACGCAGTGTATCAAATCTTCCTTGTTCATCATCGTAGGTAACGAATTCGGTAGACATGTTCAAAGCAAACTGGTTAGTAGTCTTATACCTTGCAAGAGCTACAGAGAGCCTTACTAGCGGATCGTCACGGTCAATAATAATGTCCGAATTAACCATATCGTAATCTGGAATCTCGTTCATCACTCTAAGTTGCACACGACGGTCATACACGATAGGCGTAAATGTATCTTCAAAGCGTTTCTCGGAAACAAGATTCCTGACCATTTCTCGGTCATTCATTTCTATTCTCTTTACAAAGTCACTAAATACAGGATTGGACTTCCGATCATGTATCTTCTTAGCAAATTCGATTAGCATATTGTCTCCAGTGGTGGTTCATTTTTAAGTTCGGAAACAATGTTTTGTATTCTTCAATAAAAAGTCCGCTAAACCAGCGTTTAGCGGATATTAATTACTAATGATGTGTCGGTTTCTTAGGCTCTATCTTTGTCGATAGTGAAGCCTTGGCTACCTTTCTAATCCTAGCCTTTTGAGTGCTCTTGGACACCTGACCTTGAACCTTGATGGTCATCTTTCCGGTCTTACGGTTCTTACTCACCCTGAAGCCAGACTTCTTCTGTAGCTCTCTAACCTGTTTCTTAGCTTCATTATACTCATCAAGCTTCTTCTGGAAAGACATAAACTTGCTAAGGAGCACAGTTAAGTTAGCCTTACCCTTGGAGAGTTCCTTAAGAGCCTTCTTGAAATGGTACTTGTTTTCCTGAAGCCAGTAGCACACGAACATGATAGACTTTTCAAAGCCGAACAATGCTTCCGGGTTTCTAGTTTCAGGAGCCTGTTGCCAGAAGATAGGAGGGAACTTTCGTTCAAGCCAAGGTACGGTCATGCCTTTTTGCTTTGCAACATAAGCATATGTAAAAGCAAAGGAAGGCATGTTGGTCATGACTCTAACTTCGCTATCAAGAATAGAATTAGAGTTATCATCAGGGCTTGGAATAACCTCAATAACCGTATCATAGTATACCTTAACCTTCTGATAGAATTTTTCAGACATTACCTTAAAGAACAGAATCCAACCCTCACCGGACGGTCTGTCATATACTGTAAGCTCGAAGCCGCCAATACCTTCCTGAAGCGCCATTCTGCGTTTCAGGTCATTGATTACGGTATATCTGGCAGCAACGTTTCCAGTACCCTTACCGACCGGGTTGTTCAATAGTTCCTTGAAGGTCATGGTTTACTCCTAGTAGGCTTTTTGCAAGGTTAGAGCCAAGTAGACTGCAATAGCTCTTTCTATATTTAGTTTCGTAGCTGCTCTTGTAGAGGTTCTATATGTATCCGAAGATGCTCTTGCCATTTTTCCAATACTATCGAACAATTTCTTAAACACAATGTCCTTATTAGTCTTCTTAACAAGAGTCTTGGATACGAGAATACCGAAGCCTTTAGCCTTGATGAACCTAAGCTCAAAGTCCTTCAGTGTTCTAGAGAAGTAGTCAAGGCAGCAGATGATAAAATCCTTGGCATCCTGAGTGTTGGAAACTTTGATTCGCTCCATCATGCCCATGATAGCCTTATCGGAAATACCGATAATCATCGAAGCAGTAAGTTTGCACAATACAGGATCAATATCATTCCTAATAAAAAACATCTCAAATTTCGTAGCCGCTTTCTGTATTGATCCAGAGGCTGTTTCGATGTCTTTTGTGTATTCTTCTCCTTCTTCGTCAACAGCATCTGAACTAACAGCATTTAAGAAATTTCCTTCTTCAAAGTTACGATAGTATACGGTAGAGATATTCTGAATAGAAAGGTTCAGCTTGTTTCTAGAAGAGGAAGGATATAGCCAGATGTCAGAATCCTTAGATTTCAACAAAGCACTTCCGTTCTTCTTAATCATTGCATCGGAGCAGTAGATGAGGAGCTTAAAGACACTTCCAAGCTTTCTAAGAAGAAACTTGTCGCTAATGTTGTTTACTGTATAAACCATAGCTTCCTCTTTAATGCCTTGAGGGAAGTACTTGTTAATCATCTTTTCATAAAGCCAGATAAAGAAGAATACAGATATCAGGTTGGCAGTCTTCATGTCCTTCATGGCGATGAGCTGTCTGATAATCATAGTACAGCCCAGATACATCGGAGCCTTGTACATGACCATACCAGCCTTGACATTCTTCTCATTAGTATTCTGAATAGCGTCTGCAATAATGTCTTTATCAGTACCACAAAGCTCAAAGAATTCATCCTGATCTTTAACGGTGATCAGGGTATTCGGAATCGTAAAGTAGGTCTTGGAGAGGGCATCGCTATTAATCGATATCCTGTTTTTGACAAATGTTTGAATCTTGCTAATCTGTCCGGGCTTCTTCAAAGCTCTAGTAATGGATGGCGCAAGTTTCACAAATTCTGCATCAGATGCCATGATCAAATCTCCTATTTCATAGAAGAGTTTTGGTAGCTTAATTTTTATTTTCTTTCTATAAATAGAAGAAAAAAAAATAAAGCGGATTTCTCCGCTTTACAGTCTTCTTAAATCTAGCTTTTTGTAGACGTGCTTTATCTGAGAGGCTTCTACTCCAAAGTCCTTTCCCAAAGTATTCCTCATAATGGCTATTTTGTAGCCGAGGATCTTAGGAAATTTCAATTCTCGTAGTTCCTTTATGATGTACTCGTCTGCAACATCGTTATCTGCAAATATAGAAATCTTCTGATCAAGATACCCAAGTTCAGTAAAGAAGTCAATGATTTTTGCCGGACTCTTTCCGAGACAAGCAGCAAACACATGATCCTTTCTTAGACTGGGAAACTTGTTGTAGATGCCGATAAGGTCAAAGATTCCTTCTGCTATAACCAGATTCAAGGATGTTTCCTTTAAGTCCAGTCTAGTCTTGAAACAGTACATTCGCTCGCTCTTCTTTTGAAAGCGGACTTCCTGATACCGTTCCAGACCTTCTCCTTCTTCGGTATTACGGCAGATTAAGCCATGACAACCGGAGTCAGAGAATATAGCAAAATGGTCTGCTAAGTCCTTCATCGTTTCTCTCTTTGCAGGTAATGTCACAATCCTATTTACTTTCCAGAATTTCCTCAAGTCAGGGATGATCCCAAACTTTTCCAATTCTTCATTGGAGAATTCAACGTTAAACCTTTCGAAGATATACTTGGAAGTTATAGAACTGCGATCCTCATTAGTGATAGGCGGCACTTTCAGTTGAGCCGATAGACCTTTTACGATGCTTTTGATGTTGTCCTTTCTTATTTCGGAATGCTCTGCAGCAGATGCCTTGACAGCCTGTTTGTTTTGCTTCAACGCTTCTTCAATCTCCGGCGTAATCTCTACATCGTACATCTTGAGAAAGTCAGCATTAATAGCTCCACTCCAGTTACATCTAAAGCATTTATACAGGAACGGATAATTCCTAGTAATAGAAAGATGTGCGTGATCCTGTTTGTCAGAATCGCCGCACTCTCGGCATCGGATTATACGATGATTTCCTCCGTCAGTAATCTGAGTAAATTCATCATACGCATCTAACAATGCTCGTTCGATAATATGCATATAGCCTACACAATGAGTTTAATGAACATCAATAGATTCTGTTCAAGAATTTCAAGATTGATTTCCTGATCTTCTCCGTCAGGATCCGTATAAGACGTTCTAAAAGCTAATTCAAAAATTCTTGTAATGGGGTTGGCTTTATCGGCACGTTCCCCGATGATGCTGCTAACTTGAGAGACAACTTCTTTGTATCGCTTCTCCTCTCGGATATACGACAACCGCTTATCCAAAGCTTTTTCCTTGGCAGCAGTCATAGTTGCTCGTTCAGCTACTTCAGCGTACATGAGCTTAGACAGTTCGTGCATATGGAACTTTTCCAGAATTACGATAATCAAGCTAATGATGTAGGAATACTTTTCCTTCGTCAAAGAGTTGATAATCTCCATAGAGGAAACACATTTACTCATGATTGAGAATAGGACGATGTTACGCTCTTCAGTCGGCCTGAATTCCTGAATAGGAGCTTCAATGTCAACATGATATGTGCGTTTTATTCTTGCTATTGCATCATCGATCGCAAAGTCTTGTTCACAGAGTAGGAACTCGTCATGCTCACTATAGTTTCCAGACTTATCAAACACTGAAGCACTATCAGCATCAAGCAAACTATTGAAGGAGCTGTACTCCTTCGGAAGCTTACTTCTGAAACTGAAAGACAGCTGTCGCCTTAACACGACATACAGGAATGTAATCACATTTTCTGTGAGCCTTAGCTTCGGAATAATGTCCGTTATCACCCTACTGTAGATTGCATGAATCTGCTGAGACTGACTCAAACCTACGTTACTTAAATAGCTCCAGATGAGCATATCAGTGTACTCGGTTGAAGCAACCCTAGCAGATACCAGCCTGTGCAACTTGTTTTCAAGCTTTACAGGACGGTCATAACAGGTGGCAGAAATTTTCTTTAGAATCTTAAGGAAGAACTCGGCAAGACACTCTCCGCAGTCTCCAAGCTTTTCATTCTCTCCGTAAATTCCAAGTATTATAGGAGAGATGAATCGATACAGATATGCGGCGGTCAATAGACCAATAACATGATCTCTATGCCAGATCAGTTCTTCATTAGGCGTTGTGATTCTAGTCTCAACCTTGTAATTTTCATCACAATACTTGTACACCGTCTTCAAGATCGGATCTATGATAAGCTCTAGAGACTCTTCTAGAGATACAAGCGAAATGATTTGATGATTTACAGATTGGTTTAGCAAATTAGCGATAGTCAGAAGAAGCTCAACCTCATCTACCTCGTCAATATTCAGGATCTCAGCCCAAGTTTCTGCAATGTCTGCACACTGGTTACTATAAACCCTTTTCTTGTTAAAGGTTAGATTTTCGATGGCTTTATTTTCAACTCCAGTAATCGCACATAACCCACTCAGCTTTAGGCCGGATGAAGTTCCATTGATCACTAGACTTACTTCTTCTTTTGTTTCGTCCATCTGATTTTTCTCCTTGCGGTTCTGTATATAATATACAATCTCTGATGGTTCTTTCCTTAGTTTATAAAAATTGCAATAAAAAGTTCTTTAAATAATCTTATAAAATAAAAAATAAAAATCTTAAAAATTAGTATTTAAAGTTAGTATAACTTATAATTGCTAAAGAAAATCTTTAAAGATTTTCTTTTCTTCTTTTGCCTCTTTTCTTCTTTTCTTTTTGAAAAATTACGGTACATAGATATTCCACAAATAACTTAACTAAGGAATGAACCAAACCAGGAGTAACTATGACACATGAAGAACGTAAATCAAAGCTTGAACGTCATGAAATGGCCTTATCTATTTCTATCGCTAGAAACCTTGCCAGAACTCAGGTTCATACACTGATCGAGATGTACGCCAACTTTGCAGTATTGTATGGTGAACGGGAAAGCTTCCTTAGCTCGATCTTCTCTTTCGGAAAGAAGACCAAAAATTACTGGCTTAATATCAAAATCCATGGTATCATTGTACTAGCTAAAGATAAGTACTATGCTAACATACGTACGGCTATTCCGTACGACTATGAGGCATACTTTAGGGCGTATGACTACTATCTAAGAATTGCCCTTAAGAGCGACAGGGTAAACTACCTTAAGGGCTTCAGAGATTCCGCACCATCGGACAAGTACCTCGATTATGCTATCGCTTATATCGATAGATTCTATTCTGGTAGAGACCAATATTTGAGCGAATGTAGCTTCTTTAAGTACAAAGTACCCTCATATAAGAAGCAACAAGCCATCAAGAAAAAACTCCTTGAAAGATGGTGGAAATAACTTTTCAATAATAAACTTAACCAAAGGAACAATATGACAATAGATGAAGAACTCCGTCTAGACCCTTGGAAGGGTCGTCGTGGTGAAGGTGAATACAAACCGCAGTTTAACTCTTACGAGAACCTGCCGTTTACACAGATTCTTTCCGCAATTTCTAAGATCCTTGAGAAGTCTTTTGGCCCTCATGGTTCTACTACCATCATTGAAGATGTGCAGCTCCACCATAAGGTATCTAAAGACGGTTATACCATTCTTCGCAGCCTTACATCTCCGAATGATCTCGAACGTGTAATCTTGGAACTGATTAAGAGAACCAGCTTGCGTCTTGTAAGGACAGTTGGCGATGGTTCTACTTCTGCAGTCATCTGTGCTGCTAAGATTGCCGAAGGTCTTCAGATGTTTATGGAGAAATATGACGGTCTTTATCGTGGCGATATTACTGCCGCACTTGAAAAGATTTCTGAAGAAATTCAGAAGCACATCAAGGAAGAAGTCTACATGGTGGACGAAGCTAAAGAAGAGGATTGGAATAAGATCCGAGATGTAGCTATCGTCTCTACCAACAATAACATCGAGGCAGCTAACCTTATTACTGACGTGTATAAGAAGGTTGGTAAATTTGGTGTTGTGAATATTCAGCGTGGCGATAGCCCCAAGACTACGGTTGACTACAAGAGTGGTTTTGAAATGTACCGTGGTTACGTCGATGAATGTTTCTGCAATGTTAAGCAGGATGATAAGAAGTATGTGGAACTCAGGAACACTTATGTGCTTATGTACGATGGCGCTCTTGGCACTACCGAAATCCAGAATCTTGCTGAAGTGATTAATTCTGTAATCAGTGGTTTCGGTGGATCTATCCTTATCATCGCCAACAACTATACCCCTGACGTGATCCAGTTTGCTAAGGAAAATGTAATTCGTACTAAAGGAGCGATGCCGATCTGCCTTTGCGCTCATGGCACTGGTTCCACTCAGGGTAAGCTCCACTTCAGTGACATTGCAACATACTTGAATGCACACCCGATCGAATATCTCGCTAAGGTTGAAAACCTTGAAAAGACCGTATTCAGGAATGGCGCTATCGATGCAGAAGCACTCCGTTACCGTCTTGGGTTTGCAAAGAGGGTTGTTATCACCGACATGAGTGCTACTTTCTTTGAAGGTCAGGGCATTGATTCTCCGGAATATAACGAATTGAAGAATAGCCTTGAAAAGAAGATCAATGAACTTTCTTCTTCCGAAGGTCATATTGACTTCGACAGTGAACTTGGTGCTCTCAAGGTTCGTTATGGTCGCCTCTGTGCATTCTCTGCTGTGATTACCGTAGGTGGCCCGTCCAAGGCAGCTATCGGTTCATTTGCAGACCTTGTTGAAGATGCTGTTCTGGCCTGTAAGTCTGCCTTGCAGTTTGGTGTTGTAGCAGCAGGTAATACGATCATTCCTATTGTGCTATATAAGGAAGGCATTGAAACGAAGATTGCAACGGCGGTCATGAACGACAAGTCGCATCAGACAACCCTGAACTATGAGCAGATTCTGGAACTCATAGAAATCATCAGAGAATCCTTCTGTGTCGTATTCCAAGTATGCTGTCAGAAGCCTCTCGAAGATATTAAGCAGATGTTTAAGGAACGCAAGCTCTGGAACATTCGTGCTAATAGGGCCGAAAGCATTGATACTACGACAGTTCTTAACTCTGCAAGGACTGATAAAGAAATTATCTCCGGTGCTTTGTCTGTTGTATCGTTAATTGTTACTTCTAACGGCTTCCTGTTCTGTCCTAGGTTAAGCTAATAGAGTTTCAATAACATATAAAATAGTGACTTGTCTACGAATAAGTTCAGGAATGGGTCAAGGCTTTTGGAAATTCCTATGATCCATTCCTGTTTTTAAGTTTCTAAAGACGACGTTCTAGCTTATGCCATCCAGAGATTTAGCCTATCTGGAGCAGCCTTCTTAGCAGCAGGTTTCAGCTAGCTGGTTATGTTGTGAATCCAGACTCCTTAGTCGTCTTTCGGGAAGACCATAGTTCTTGGCCTGTGGTCTTCCCCATCGTTTGCACACTACCACAACACAAACACACGGTAACGTGCATGGCTGATTCCCTCAGCCATTCGTGCCGAATTCACTAACTGTTAGTAAGCATGACGCCATAATCATGTCGAATTCAGATGTGACAGTAGGCACGAAGAACTTACCTCCCTGAGTAGTACTAAAATAGTACTATGGTTAAGAAGGCACACTTCATACAACAGTTCTTCTTCCATTTCTGATGTACTGAAGTGTGCTATCCTTTTAAAAATGTTGGCAAGATAACGGTGTTGCAAAGGAGCCAGAGCCTTACCCTTCGCGGTGGTTAGACGAGTGCCAGATCGCTTAGGACACTTGAACGTGCGTTAGGTTAACCATTCCTACGTATATTGGCAGACCATGGGATCCCGACCTGCCCCAACAAAAAATTTCATCTTCTAAAAAGGCTCTGTCAGGGTTTGTTCATTTTCCTTGGCAGAGCCTAAAAGTTTTTAGTTACCTAGAAGACCTGCGCAGTGTTTTCCACTTCTAGGTAACTTGTGTTTCATGATTGGAGAGCCCCTTGCTGCAGATGTGCTGCTCAAGGGTTTTTCATGATGTGTCGCAAGACACTCTACCGATGATTGTTGTGCTCATCCTTCGTCGGTAGACGAACTTAATAATGCTGTCTGGATATTATGCTTACAGTGTATAATACTACCCCTACACCCAGACAGCAATCTCACTGGTCACTGTCGGATTGCCGCTTGATCACCGTGAAAGGGGGGCCACGTGGATTTTTGAATCTACGTGGCTCTTTTTATTTCGCAATTCAGCTAACTATTTTATTGAACAGAATTTTAGACCGGAGGACATCGGAAAAGCTTTGTGGGCTAGTGATAGATTCACAAATGTACGTCAGACCGTCCGATGCGAGAGACAACCCTAGGATTTTTGTCTCTTGGGTGCGCCCAACTGTTAAGCCGTCAGCGACGCACTTCCGACTAGATTTTAATGCTCCGATAGCTCAGTTGGATAGAGCAACTGCCTTCTAAGCAGTAGGCCGAAAGTTCGAATCTTTCTCGGAGTACTAAAGGTTACTTAGATACAGCATCTTTGCACGGGCTTGCTGACAGTGCATAAAGGTGTATTCGGTAGTGAGCGATTACAGTGGTAAGCAAGACGCTCTTCAACTGCCTGAGCTCGGCAGTTATACTGAGAACATCGAAGGATTAGAGGCTGGTTCTATCTCTGTTGGCTAGGCACATTCGCTGCTGATTATATGCTCCATTGGAGCTGCCTTCAAAAAAGACGTAGATAGAGCACTTTAATCTGAAGTATCGAACTTGTATGTCACGGTGTGGTACAAGGAGTAACCAGCTTTTTATTTTTCCAACCAACCAAAGGAACCACAACATGATCATTAAAGCAAACAACGAAACATACATTGTGCAATTCCGAAAGGATCTGCACGAACGTGAAACGAAATGCCAAGATAAGTTTCACCGCAATATTACTATTCAGTGGGATGAACTGACCGTGTCCTGCTCTATTACTAAAGTCTACAAGCGTGACAAGCTCCAGAAGACGATCCGTTATGAAGGCATGGCCACTAGTTCCTACATGGATACTATCTCTGTTCCGGTCGGTCGTTGGATTGCTCTTAAGAGAGCAGTGAGCCTCATGCGCCTTCCGTGCGATCAAGCTGCTCATATCATTGACGAAGTCGGTAAGCAGGTGAAGCTCCGTAGCCATCATGCGGACAAGGTTCCGCCCAAGGCTTATGTTGAGCTCAAGTACATCATTCCTAAAAAGGATGAAGCCACTAAGACCAAGAGAGCAGAGCTCAAAGCTTTGACTGACCAGAAGTATAAAGAATATCTCAAGAAGAAGGAAGCTAGAGAGGCAGCAAAAAAGATGCCGGAAGATGCACCCTCTGATTCTTGTGCAATTTCTCCTATCGGAGAAGCTCCAGAAGTTGTATAGCCTATGTCGGTAATGGAAACATTACCGATGTATCTTTTGTATATTAAATAAGGTCTTACAAGGAGAAAAGTATGCTATACGAGAAGTGGTACTCTGCGTACCAAAAGACTAATCCAGAAAAGTTCTCCAACTCGTTCAAGTCTGTTCGAGAAGAAGAATCTCTGGAAGACATTCTACGGTCGGTTGCAATGGCTACTACATCGACAGGACATGTTGAAGTCTTAGATGTTGAAGTTGAAGATGATGAGACCAAGATTCCTCATCTCCACAGCATCGAAGAATCTCGTTTGTCAATGGCAAAGATCACGCTGAGGCTGAAAGCTCCGGATGAAGGATCTAGCAAGATTGTCGAAAAAGATGTGACCATTGAAGTGATGTTGCCGCGTCTTGTAGACAAGTATTTCTTCTATCTCGACGGAAGTAGATACTTCAGTATTCTGCAATTAGTAGATGCTGGTGTATATCCGGTGAGAGCAGGAGTAGTAGGTCTTAAGACTCTGCTTATGCCGTTCACAATGACGAGACATAAAGAGATCTTTACAAATAGTGAAGATAAGTCTATTGAATTGACTAGTCACACCATTCGAGCTTTTAGAAAAGAAATCCCGATTACGCTGTATTACTTCAGCATTCTGGGATTTAAGGAAACACTGAAGTTCCTCGCTGCTGATGAAGCAATATTCATGGTTACGAAGGACGACATTGAAGATACTGCGCATTTTGAGTATTTCATATTCAAGGATCTGACTGTAGCTGTCAAGAAAGACTTCATGCAGCAAGAGCCTTGGGTTGTTGGAAATATTCTGTCTGTAATTGCCATGACGAAGGCTTCTAAAGAAGATGTGTATAACATTGGATTCTGGAATCTTCAGTTAGGTAGACAGTTCACGAGTGGAAATGATGCGGCTTTGAGAAAGGCCGAAAAGGTTTCTGTGTCCTTCCAGAGAATTCTTGATGGAAGTACTAGGAATAACTTGGCTAAGATTCCGGAAAGAGACAAACGGAATATCTTTACTTTGACCAGATGGATTTGTAGCGAATTCGACGTACTGAATGCAATCGATTCTACTGAAATTCAGAATAAGAGAATCAGGTTGTGGGAGTACGTGCTGTATCCGCTTATCAAGAAGATGTCTAGCGAAACTTATCGTGTTATCAACTGTCGTCAAGTAACCATTAAGACTTTGGAATCTGCCTTTGGCGGAATCAAGAAGAACATTTGTACGAAGGCTCTAATCACCTCCGAACTTCTTAGATATTCGACTGTTGTCAATACTCTAGACTTGTTCGGTGCTGCACTTTGTGGTACTCAAGGTGGCCCACAAGGTCTGTCGTCAGATTCTGTTCCTGCAAGGCTTAGAGGTATTAACCCTTCTTATAAGGGTAATATAGGCTTCTCTAAAGCATCAGCAGGTGATCCCGGTATCACATTTGGGTTTACTCCATTCTTCAAGACTGATGGACTATTCTTCGATAAGACAGAATATCCCGGTACTGATCCAGAAGTGTTCCCAGAGAATGTCGAGACCGAGAATTCGATCATTCTTGAATTCTGATTATACGGAAGTGCAAACAGCACTTCTGTATTTTTTCTAAGATCCGTAAAATTTAGGAGCCTGATGGTATATTATATTGTAGCAATAAACATCACCTTAACAAAGGAGTACAATTATGGGACTGTTTATGACATCGCTCCTCGGAGCAAGCATTGCCAACGCCATCAACGACGCACGTTGCGCCGTAAGCCCGGTCAAGAAAGCCTACAAGCATCTTGAACGTCAGGGTGCACTCATCAAGATGCGTAAGACCCTCGAACAGAGGCTCGAAGCTATCGAAGACGAGTGCCACGATGAGTTGACCGAATTCGCGCTCAAGTTCAATGCGCTGAATGCGTACCTCGCACTCAGCCATAGGATCATGAGGCGTGAAGAACTGTACGCTGCACGTCAGGCATACCGTAAAGGCGACATCGGCCCTGCAATGGATCTGGCAAAGCGTAATGCCGAAATCAAAGACCTGCTAGAAGAATACTTCTGGTAGGAAAAAATTAACCCCTAACAAAAGAGAGCCGCAAGGCTTTCTTTTTTGCAAAAAAAGAAATATGCATGATAATGTAATCATGGATTTTCTTTTTTGTCGCAGACCTTAGCTTTCTAGTCGCCAGCATCCACTACCGAGATCGGTGCTAAAACTCTCTCAAACACTCGTTATCCAGAGAAAGATCTATTGAGGATTCTTTTTTGTTTTCTTGGTGCAGCAGTATTGCAAGACTTAGCAGACACTCGTCTGCTTATGGTGTTCTCACTTTCGCAAGAACGGGCTGACAATAATATTCAATGATTCCATTTACGGATATCATTAGAATCTCTTAGAAAAGGTATACATTAATGCCATGAAGCACAGACTTGTAATAATCATGTCTTATGCTTACTAGCATTCCCGTCGTAAGCCGTACTCAGAGTAATACGGATTCGACTTCTAGGAAATAGTTATTATTGTTCAAAGTTTCTCCAAGAAAATAATTGGTAACACGTACCATTGAATTATATACAATCATACTTTTCTTAATCTTGAACTTCAAAATGAGAAAATCGAGGTTTAGCATGGATTACGCAGACTTGGAAACCGAAGCCCTTGGTGAGATTCCTAATAACTTTAGAAGAAGAATTGATCTTTACAATAGAACTATTTCTCTTGAGAATGGTTCTATTTATAAAAGCGTAAAGAAGAATAAGATCAACCCGAATACCGATGCTGAAATAACTAACAGTCTCGGCGAAGGTAGATATGGTAGAAAAATCAAAAGTGTATCCATTGGCCCCGATGGTAAGTCGTCCTTTGAGGGCAAGCGAGCTTATGTTCTTATCGACGGCTCTGCCATTCCTAAGAATCCTAAATTTGCTAAAAAGGAAGAAGACTCTGTCCTTATGACATTCCTGGAACAGAGTGCCAGAATTGCTTCCGACACGGCTATGGATCTGATTTCCCAGAAAGCCTCTATGATGACCTCTTCGCTGAACCTTATGGTCAATCAGGCTAAGGCTGATCTTTGGAAAGCTGGAAATAAGAAGCTTCAGTGGGTTGCAGAAGGCTGGCGTGGCGGTATGCAGTGGATCGATGACGGTATCAATTCGCTCATGGACTCTGTTGCAAAGAAGACTGTTGACAGCGACTGGTACAAACGTGAACTTGGAATCAATCATAATGACTACCCGGCTGTGAAAGCTCTTGTGGGTGGTGACGACTGGTATAACAAAAAGCTGAAGGAAGGTCTTGCGAAGGGCGATGCTTCTGCTATCGCTGAATATACAAAGATTATTGATTCTATTCTGAAGGGTCTCAAGGACAGGGATTTCGAAAGAGAGGCCGAATCTTCTGAAGACTATGGAACCAAAAATGAGTCCAGAATGGTTGCCAGTGACAAGGAAAGGATAGCCAGCTTCGGTGACACGGATGAAAGCAGAAATACCTCTCCTGATCCAAGCATGAAAACGGCTTTTGAGGAAAAAGACGATCCGAAACTTGCAGTGAAACCTAATGATGCAGTAAAGAAGCTCTTTGATGACAAGACTGATATCAAGGATGTGGCTGCTGATAAGTCTCTTGTTGCTAAGTATGCTAAGAAATCCTCCGATTCTCGTAATCCTGCAGCATCCGAATCATACTCTGATGCTACAGCTGATCCCGGTCGTGTTGTACAGGCTGTTGATTCCTTTAAGAAAGCTCTTGAAGCTGGCGTAGCTAAGGTCTTCACAGCTCAAGTCAAGGCCGGATTGAAGGATCTCATCTCCAAGTCCAGAGATCTTGGAGAGGCTAACCGAGACGCCTTCGAAGCATCTTACTCCTATCTCATCGAACCCTTGGAAGAGATTACGAGAGCTAAGTATGAAGATTATGTGAAATTCGAAAAGCTCTTGGATGGTGAAGAATCGAGCAGCATTTCCGATCCTTCTATTACCAAGCCCGACTTTGAGCCTGAAAGTACTACTGACGATACCGGAACTACGAATGTCTCTGGTCTCGATACGGCTAGCTCCGCCACGGATCCTGATACGGTTAACTCTGGTACTATGGATAGTGTCGGAAGCGCTGATGATACTGGAACTATTAATACCGCCGAGCTCAACAGCGGCACACCTAAGGACATGACAGAGACAGCTGTGGATGCCCTTGACTGGAAGTCCAAGCTTGAGCTTGAAGATCATAAATTCTATGATCCGGCAGACAGCGTCGAAGTAATGACTATTGATGAGAATGGTGAGCCTGATATCACTAAAATGAGTAATGCCGAAATAGCTAAAATGGAGAGGAAGCAGAACCGCATCAATGCCATCATCAGATACCTTATTGACCTTGAAGAAAATCACTCTATTGAAGAAAACTCTTCTCAAGGTGCAAATTCCGTCCATGCACTTGATGATTCCAAGAAGGAAGTTACGGATGAAGCTCTTCTTGCTCTTATGAGAGGAGAAAGAGATAACATCTATGATAAATCTCTAACATTCCTTGAAAGGGCTTATAGTGGAAACCAGATTTCCGATGACGACATTATCTCATTGATGGACGCTAATGAAGCTGGCTTTGATGTTCTTAATACTGCGGCTAATTTGTTTGCCAGAACTACTCTCGGACAACAGACCTTATCCGCCATTTCTGAATATACAAGCACTTCTGCATTGTCGAAAATGTATTATTCAGGCGTTAGTAAGCTCACTGGTAAGCTATGGGGTAAGGACTCTGTAGAGTACAACGAGCCTGACCCTCTTACGACTATTGAAAGCAATTCCACGATGGGAGCAAGCTCTGACATTTCTAGCTTGGCTAATGCTAATGTCAAGCAAGCTATTGCAGGAGCTGCTTCTTCGTTGCGTAGCAAGGCAAAATCGGCAGTCACCGGAACCTCCGATACCAGCCAATATGATCTGTATCAGTGGTTTGCTCATGACGGCAATATTTGCAAGTACTGTCTAGCACCATCTTCTCAGTTCCTTTTGATGGTTGACTGGAGTCTTAGTCTCTCTAAGGTTGACTTGATAAAGGCCAAGGACAGTCGTGATAACGACAGAGAAGTCAACGGTGAGTATTCTTACTTCGACAATATAAACAGTACTAATGAAGAGAATGTTGATCTATATATTCATGACAACAGTGAGTATGGTATCTCCGATCTCGCCACGAATTTTAGAGTCAATAAGACCTTTATTGGTGGCGAGATAGAATACTTTAAATCTGGATATTATCACTTCTTCTTTGTGAAGCCAGATTTGAATCTCACAGAAAACCATATACACGTTATGGAATGCGGTGGTTATCCTAGACTCTGTGACGTGATTCCAGAATTATCATACGACCTTAAGGGTTTGGAACAGACTTGGACTAATGGTTTGTTCCCTCCGACTTTGTCATTGATTGACCGACAGAATGCTCATCCATTCTTTAGCTATCTTCTGTCCAACGCTATCAAGAGTCTCAACATCCCAGACTACGCTTTGGAAAGTAAAGAAGGCTTTGAAAATATGTTCGGACACAGATTCTCGTTCGGAACTACTGGACGCAAATCTGGGTATCAGACTGATTTCTCTATCAATTTTTATGATACGAGCGATCTGCTGATCATGAATACGATCAAGACTTGGGTTAAGTATATCGAAGTGATGTATGAAGGACAAGCCAACCTCATGGTCAATCCAATGCAGACTGGTAATATGGACTACCTTGGTGCTTTGTATTATTTTGTTCTAGAACCGGATAACCAGACGATCGTTCACTGGGGAAGATATACAGGAATTTATCCTGTTAATGTTCCTTGGAGTACAATCAGCATGAGTCCAGGCTCTTCTGATATTCCTGAGTTCTCCGTCAATTTCAAATGCCAGTGGCATGAATGGAACAGTCTCGAAGTATTGCAAGACTTTAATTTTGTGATGCGTGGGGCTGGAAGATACGGCGGTGCTGATGCAAACAATTCAGCCATGACGTACTTCAAACTCGGAAGTATTTACAGGCGTACCTCTCATACCTTGACTGCAGACCCGAACTTGATTGCGGGTGCTACCATCTCCGAAAACAGAGCACTGGTTGAGTTCATTGACTACAAGAGTGACGATACGAATGTAAAGGCTTCTCCGCTGCTCAGACCGTATAAGTACGTTCTCACGTTTGACTCTGCCAGAGACTTTGAAACGTTCAATGGTGAAAACGGTAATGAAAGCCCGATCGAAAGCAATCCTTACGGTAGGTTTGTTACTCCTTCGACGGATTACATTCTACCTGCTACTAACGACCTTCAGAGTTATGGTGCTGTTGACTGGGCTGCCCAAGCTGGTGTTGCCCAAGCAAAAGCTAATGCCAATGCAGTTCGTAGAAGATAAATTTAATGCAACTTCTTCGGAAGTTGCATTTCTTATATCATCGAAACTATAGATTGAAAATTACTAGGAGCTGTATATGCGAAATTCAAAATGCCCATGCCCGATCTGCAAAAGGATCTTTATTACTTGGGATGCGTGTGCAAACCATTTTTCGCAAGTTCATGGCGCAATCTTGGAAGGTAAGAATGTTACCGCAAAGCAATATATCTTCAACTGCAGAAACCGTTTTGATCCGTTTAGAAGATTTGGTAGATCTATTCTTTCTGGGAAGCCTACACTCTGGAATGAAAACACTGGTAAGTACGAACGTCTAGCCGATAATGCTGAGAGACAGCAGTATAGACAGATGTTTGTTGATCGCATGATGAAGAGATATGGAAGATCTACTTTGCTAGATGATCCGGAAGTCCAGAAGAAGATGCTTGCGAACAGGAAAATCTCTGGAAAGTACACATGGTCTGACGGGAGCCGAGTATTCACATATACTGGTTCCTATGAAGAAGACTGCCTAAGATTTTTGGATGAATTTGGAATTCCCTCAGCAGAAGTATTTGCTCCGGCACCTTTTGTTGTAGAATACAAGTCTCCGAGAGATGACAAGCCGCACTTTTATATCCCTGATATCTACATCGGGAACCTAAAGATCGTTATCGAGATTAAGAGTGCAGAGAACAAGCATTACAGAGCAAGAGACTTGGACATTGAAAAAGCTAAGGATTTTGCTATGAGTAAACGGAACCTAACCTTCATAAAAGTCTACGATAAGGACTACACAGAGCTTGGAGAGATTATCAAGCAAGCTATTAACCAATAGGAGTAAACCATGGCTGACACTATAACCAGTATTGCTACGCTATATAAACTTCGGCATGAAGAACTACTGAAGCTTACGTCTGGAGCAAGAATTGGCGGAACCGTTAAAGTAGTGTTGAATTTCTACAGATTCATCGCTAATGTAGAGAAGCACTATCCTGAGATTGAACTCAGGGAGAATGAGCTCTGCTCCTCTTTCTTAGGTTTTGCCGCATACTACAAGCGCTTCCTTATGAACAATTATGATATCACACCAGAAATTATCATGGTGGGATATCGCGGAGACACTTGCGCAGATGAAACTGTAGAGAACTATGTGAACTCCGAAGCTGATAAGCTTGAAGAAATTAGCAAGTACTTGAACGGTGTCTATGCTATTAATATCGGTAACATCCATCCGAGATTTGCATTGCAAGTATTGTTGTCTTCGATCAAGTTCTCCGATGACGAATGCTTTATTCTTGGTCTTTCTAATACTTCAGATATGCTGTCTATCTGTAAGACCATGAGAAACATTATTGGTATCAGCCTCTGTGGTAAGCATACTTCTATTATGGACAGGGATTCTTTGGCTCCTGTCATGGAGGTATTCCGTAGGCCTGAAGAGTATCTTGCACTTGTGGGCTGTAACGAAATCACTGGTGTCAAAGGATATGGGCCTAAGAAGGCTAGAACTGTAGCTGTGAAGGCTTTCAACTCTGGCAAGGAACTTGATGAGATTCTGAAGGCTGAATTGTCTCATGAAGATTTTGATATCTACCTGAAGAATATTCAGATGCTTAGCTTCAAGAACTTCTATGTTCCGGAGAAGGCTTACAAGATTAAGCTCTGTGAGCAATTTATCAATCTATTCGACAGCGAAAGTCTTGACCGTTTAAACCACGAGTACTTCTACTTATTCCCGATCGATACTAGAGTACTCTAAGGGAAAATATGGCAGAGAAATACTTTGAACGAAAAGACTCTGGAGCTATTACTCAAACCTCTATGACTGGTATCATAGACCAGCATAAGAGAAATCCAGAGCCGATCGAACTATCCTCTTGTATAGAATACTTGTACTCCTTCATCTTGGAGTACAAGTCTTCATTGGATGATGAAGCACAGCCAATTACTGATGGCTTCATGAGTCTTAGAATTCTCTCTAGATACGACAGAGATAAATTCCCTGTGGTAATGCTAAAAGTAATGGTGTCAGAACTATTACTCAAGAACATTCAGGATGATTATAGAAAGGCCTCTGTTCGTATCACAATGCTTAGATACTATCAGCTGGAGCAAGGGAAATATAGTGATGCCGAAGAACTCTGGAGCAAAAAAGAATTCATGATTGCTGATATCGGCGCAGGAAACCTTCCGGCTGACTTCAACAATAATGCTCCAGAAGTGGAAGATAAGCTTCGTGGTGGTATTCCGATTACACTTACCCTGATTGAAAAAGATACCTTGGCTATTATGAAAGATATCAATAGCCTTATCTTCAATAAGTGTAAGATGTCTGATGCATTAGCTTTTCTTGTTGGTAAGTATGCCAGTAAGACCAAGGTAAGTATCCAGATACCTGATAACACAGATGAGTATGAGCAGGTGTATATCCCTCCTGTAGATATATTCTCTGTGATAGCATACTTGGACGACTATTATGGCTTATACTCTTATGGTCATGTAGCATTCTGCGATCTAGGTGAACTGATTATTCTTAGTAAAACAGATCCGAACGTTGAGAAGGATGCTGATATTACTGAACTAGATGTCAACCTTTTCCAAGGTGAAAAACAATTCTCGCCTGGTTCTAGAGGATCTACCTATGTAGATAAAGAAAACAAAAAATTAACTATCTTCTATGGTACTATCCCGGTTGCACGTATCAACGACGTTGCTAATAAGCTTCTGTGCGGTAAGGATATTACTATAGGAAGTAGAGACTCATCGTTTACTCCGGAAGGCGGTGCAGGAATTGAGGCAGATAAGCTATTCGACAAACAAAGCTACTTCTGGCTTGACTCAAGCTCTAAATTTGCGGACAAGAACATTGAAGAATTGGTAAGTGAACGAAGCGAAGTTGTTCAGTTAAGAATTGCAGGAACATTGTACGAATACTTCTGTCCTAAGATGCTCGTTAATATTCGGGCTACCTATGAGGTCGCTGAAGACTACAAGGGAAAGTACAGAATCTCGAAGACATATACGGAATTCCTCAGAGCCAATGGTGATGTAGAACTTCGTACTACCGATTCCAACACGTCCAATAAAGTTCTTAATGGAACGTTAACCTCTGAATTCACAACCGTCGAATTACTGAAAATCAAATAAAAAAAAAAAGAACGATCTTTTGATCGTTCTTTTTTCTCAGCTTCATGGCGATTTAGATATCGAATATATCGCTCACGAAGTCGTAAACATCGTCGAGGAAGCTGAGGATGGAATCGAATGGGAATCCGAACATAGTATGTCTCCTTTATTGAGGTTTAATTACACTATTTTATATACTGCTCGGATAATAAAAATTACGCTACCGGAGTAGCGTAATTATTTTAAAGGTTAATGTAGAACTCAATCTCGCGATTAGATTCATCGATGCTGTGTACACAACGTTCCACAGTATCCGCATATGCAGCAACCATCTTAGGAGCCTGTTCCAGAACCTTAATAGTCCGGTCATAGGCTTCTCTTGCAGTGATGGAGAGCGTTGTATAATCGACCGTAGAGGAAAGCTTTTCAAGCATCTTACTGAGCGAGTCGAAGGAACCAGCATTCTTGGCATGTTCCATAGCAAATGCCAGACCAAACTTATGGATATTCTCGGAAGAAGCCAGAGCTTTACCCTTAGTAGTGGTCTGTTGAGACATATGGAAAACATTGTTTCCGAAGCCATAGTTCTCGCTGGCAATTCTACTTTCGAGAGACTTCAGAGCCTTAGTACATTCAGCAGCTTTGGCTTCAGTCATAGTTCCAAGCGGAGCAACAAATTCTTTCACAGTCATCAGATCCTTACGGATTGCGGAAATTTCTTTCTCAGCATTCTGCAAAGTTTCTCTGGCAGCCTTAGGATCGAAAGTAAAGAAAGCAGCTTCTTCAGCAAGATCGGTGTTTGCATCAACATTCACTTTCTTAAGGTTTCTGAGAGTACCATAAGCTTCAGCAATAGTCTCGGAGATACCATCAAGCTGCATTGCGCTATAATGAGCAATAGCATTAGCAAACAAACGCTTCTTGGCATTGAGGAAAGGCTCAACTTCTCTGGATTCCATCGGGTCGGGCTGAACTCTTAAGGTTCTCCAAGTCTGTTCAGTCTTGGCAACTTCGGACTTAAGATCCGACAAGATTTTCTCAGCGAATTTCGATACCATAGTTATACCTTCTGTGATAAATGTCTCAATGGATAGTTTTGAATTAAAATAACATCTAGAGAGTTTTCTCTAGATGCTAAATATAAAAGTTAGAAGAGCAAGTCGTTGCTAGAAGCTTCGATCTTACTTGCAGAAACATCATTGACTTCCTTTTCGGCAGTCTCATATGTCTTTACTTCACGTTCGATCTGCTTTCTTACGCCTTCGCTCTGCTTATCGACCTTCTTTTCAAGCGCTTCATAGTCTTCGCCAATGGCGTTAGCAATGTTCTGCACTTTCTTAGAAATGTCGGCAAGATTATGAGCTACAGACTTGGAATCTGCTCCACCACTTTCTGCCATGAGATATTCGCTCTGGAGTTCGATGAACTCGGAGAGTTCCATACGGATATGACGGAAAGTAAAATAGACGAATTGAATGAGCTCATATATGCCGTAGATGAGAATCGGAACGCCTATAAGAGCACCAGCTATAACAATCGCAGACTCCTGTGCAACTTCCCCTTCAAGAAGTTTGTCAATAGAATTCGTTTTAACAATCTTCTTGTCGAATTCGACAATACGCTTTTCTACAAACTTGGCAAACTTGGTAGACTTTTCCAGATTATTGGTTTCCCAAATAAAGTGCATAGTCTTCTTGTTCGCAGCCCAGACAATTCTCTTGTTAGAGTCATATCTCAAACCAGAAGCAGCCACCATGCCCACAAGCCAAATCCAAATTCCGATAAGAGAATTGAAAATATCTGTGAGCTCAGGATTGCCTACACAAGCCTTCTTAATACGATTAGTATTTGCATCAAGCTTGTCTCTAAAGCTGGTAAGCGGAGTCAGAAGCTTTCTGTCAGATCCGGAGACTTTCTTCTCCATAGTCTTAAGAAGCTTGTATGAGACATTGAAGGCTTTGGACTTCTTGAAGTCGCCATCGCCTACTCCACCGCCCCAGATGGCATTAGCCATTCTCTGCTGCATACGGACATATTCAACATCAGTACGCATGATCTTAGCTATGATAGAGAAGCCTTTGCTACGGATCTTGGCAGCTGTTTTGTCAACCAAGTCTGTGGTGGCCTTCACATTTTTCTTGAAAGATCTAAAAAATTCGTTCATGTTATCTCCTTAGAGCACCAAAGATGTTCTTAATAACGTCATCAGTACCCTTTTCGGCTCTTTCCTTAAAGCTGACGTGTTCAAATTTGTTACTGAAGTTAGTGATGATGAGCTTTCCTGATTCGGAGATTTCATCATAGATCATAAGACCAAAGAGCTTCTGGTTCTTGCACAGTCTGAGTGCCGTTGTAGGAGAATCCAGAAGATTCTTGCCAGAACGTCTTTCAATCTCTCTGACTTCTTCATCAGTAATAACAAGAATGTTTGCGCCCTCTTTTTCATTACCGTAAACCTTCTCACGGTAATACTTGTCTTCTTGAAGAAGCTCTTTGACATTCTTGGCTCTACCCTTAAAGGACTTATGATTAGCAACAATAGACAAATCAACCTTGGCTTTATTTAGGAAAGCATCAAGGAAACCGATTTCGCCAGCACGCCACTTCATGAGACGAATGAACAAGTTGTTTTCAGAGAAACCGCTAATAATGGTGGTAATAAACTGTTCAGACGGGAAGATATGAATAGGACATTTCACACCAACAGAAATGTCGGTGGTACCAGTAATCTTGCCTTCGGAATCAAGAATAGTGAGAGTACCAGTGACAATTACAGGTTCGGACTCGTCGGACTTCTTTTCAATGATAGCAGCCTGACGTTCAGAAATAACTTGAGAACCTTCCTTAATAGTCGAAAGACCTTCAGAAGCTTCGACTGTCTCATCTTCGCTATCATTGGACTGTTTGGCTTCATCCTTTGCAATCTGTTCTCTCATAGCCTTGCATTTGGCGCAAGTACAATCCTTGGCATGAGTCTTCGGATCATCATACGAGAAGGGATTGATGACTGGCGTACCTACAACTGGGCCAGATACAGGAGCAACAGCACCAGTAGCTCCTTCAGGGAGGATAGAATTGTCGAAGAGCGTGTGCATATTCAGGAATGCAGAAACGTCTTCGTTTTCAACCATGTAAAGATCTTGAATGTCTTTACCATTAACATCTCTAGGAGTGATGCCTTCACTTCCAAATAGGCCAGTAATAGTGTTAACAAAATCAGCAATTCTACTCAAAATCCCGGTAACTTTTCCAGCGCCAGCAGACGATTTATCGCCAGTAATATCACCCAATACGTCGATCTTACCATTGAAACCATCATCAATGAACGATCTGATATTGGTGATATATAGACGAATGAACGAGCCAACGATGTATTCCATCTTGCGCTGAGCTTTGAAGATGCCCGATTCCGAAATACTAGCTGATGTCATGAGTGGGAACTTGGCAATACTCTGTTTTGCGGCAATAGAAATATTAACGGAAGTCTTATGCAACTTTCCGGTAGCCACGCCATTTATTCCTCTCGTGATGTTACTCATTGCCGAAGTAGCAACACCGTACAGAAAATCGATAATCAAGGTATACCCCCGATGTGTTAAAAGTTTATTCAATCTTTAGTTTTGTTATAAAATATAGAGAGAACTATGGGTTCTCTCTATATAATTGTGCTATTTACCATTCCAGATTTCTTCAACACGTTCCTTTAGACCAACCAACGCCTTGTTAGTGTATCCGAGGAAGAACACATCCGGCACCTTACGGTTTACAACACCATAGGGGCTAGTACATGCATCAATCGGCTTATCAGGTCTATATTCAGAAATCGGAGTCTCGTTCTGAGGCAGAATACGGCTAACGATACTCTTCAGTGCCACGTCATACGTGAGCTTGTCACCGCAAGAATAATCGAGCAAGTGTGAGATGTAGAAGTTAATCATAACTCCTTCAAACGGAACACCCTTAGCCTTACTGTATTTGGCAATCTCGGTATCCTTACGCCTTACGAGCTGATCCTGTCTAACGTCAGCACAGACCTTGTTCACTGTTTCAACACTCTTGATATAAGCATTGATCAGCTTCTGCAAGCTCTCGCTGTATTCTTCGATGGGCTTATCATAGAACACTTCGATGTCTACAATAGTACCTTCGTACTTAGAAAGCTTAGAGTTTCTTGCATTAGCTTCAAGAGCTTCAGCCGTATCTTCATCCAGCTTGGAAAGCAACGAAGAGATTTCCTTACTTTCAAGGCTACTTTCGAATACTGCCAAAGGTTCGCCTACCTTGATCTTGTCACCAACTTTCTTGATAGAAATCAAGTTAGAATCAGCAGTTAGACCAAGAGAAGTCTGTTCGATGACTTCGGAAGCCAGCTTTTCGGACAAGTTTTGACCAATTACGGAAGCATCTTCGTATGTCTGGTCTAGGCCACAGATTGCAACCTTAGCCAAGACACCCTTAGACATTTCAATACCGTCTGCAGCATCTTCTGTGAAGAAGTGTTTATCAAAAGCCAGAACTTCATTCTCCTTGAACTTGTATCCAGCCTTGACACCCTTCTTCAATTCGTATTCAATATGAACAAAGAATCCAGAAGGAGTTCTACAGTACTTAGGACTCATATCGATAATGCCCTTAGTGCCATCATTGTATTCGAGCTTCAGCAGGTATTTAACCTTGGAGTCAAATCCCTTAACTACGCCATCGCACGGAGCCTTAAAACAGTAGTCCTGAGACACAATGTTAGGAATAGCCTTGTACACGCCATTAGAGACAAGAGCCTTCGTCATGCCGACAGACGGAATCATATGACCAGTCTGAAGCACGCACATCATAGATCTTGCCGGGTCTGCATGGTTCGGAGTAAAGGAAGCCGTAAGCTCGCCAGTACTATAGCACGATGTAGCGGAGATCTTGTTAGGATCTACCTGCTTCAAATATCCTCTCTTAGATACGACAGAGGAGTTCATGGACAATTTCTTGTTCATGCCAGCATTTCCATCGTAGGAAGAAGAGTAGCCATAGATACCAATCATACTCTTATCGAAGAAACGGTGTTCTTCAGTACCCTGAGCATGTTGATAGTCAGGAGCACCGGGGCCTTTGAAGATGGCTTTAGCCATGTTTTCGCAGTCCTTGACCGGGTTAATCAAAGTGGAATCTTCGAAATTAGCAGTATCATTGATTTCTTCCATCAATGCATTACGCTTGATCTTGAAAGCTCCACCAGTACCAGTACCAGTTCTTCTATAAGATTCGATTTCTCTAGCCACGATCTTGTAAAGCATGGCGTTGATACATTCGGTATTACGGACACGATAGATTTCAGTATCAAAGCGTCTGTGGAACATGGAGTCGATCAACAGATCGTTACAATACAGGAAGCTACCAACGAGATCATTAGGAATGCCCTTATCTCTCAAGATATCCTTGGTAATAGGATCAATGAAGAGCACATAGAAGTTATCAAGGGCTCTGCCATATCTCGGAGTCAACTTGTCGGCAAAGTAATCAACGAAGCCTTGTCCGCTTGCGCCGTATTCTTCAACATTGTGCTTAGATGTTTCAAGCTGATGAAGACCGTTATAGAGCAAGTTATGGACAGGGTTAGTGTCCTTGAATACCAAGTAACCATTCTTAAACTTGATAGCTTCGGGGTATTCTTCAGATGCAGCAGGTCTATCCATACCCTTTTCAATAGGTAAGAACTTATAGTCTACGCCATAAGTATCAAAGATCTTTTCAATGCCTTCTTTATATCCCAAGAATACAATAAGCGGAATGTAAGCATTAGCCACTTCAAGCTTGGTAAACATCAGGCTAGATCCGGTATACTTACTGTTCTCAAGGATATCGCTAATAGTCTTAGAGGATTCCTTGGCAGCAGCACTTATAAGTCCACACACAGATGGAGCAACTTCAGTCGGAGTATCTTTTTCAAGCATCATGACTTCACCGCTGATAGCAGCAAAGAGCATGTTACCCTTGTAGGTTCCGATATAGTTGTACTTATCTTCAGGGAAGAATTCTGCAATCTTTTCTTTATCCACAGAAGGTTTCTCAAGAGCTTCAACGCACTTCTTAGGATCAAAGTCAATTATAAGACTACCGATCTTGAGATACACAAGGAATTTGCTAATTTCTTCATATTCAAGGTTAAGAGCCTTACCGAATTTCTTTCTGTAACCTCTTCCTTGGACAATAAGAGCACCATCAGCAGTAGTCTTTCTTTCCTCATAGAGCTTTGCAATGCCTTTCTTCAAGGATGCAACCTTGCGGTTCAAGCTCTGTGTAGATCTAGAGATAAAGATCTTGTTATAGGAAGTAGAGTACTGTACAACCGGATCACCAGATTGCCATACCTTAACGATAGGCATCAGAGTAATCTGTGTAGTGATCTGCTTTCTGTTACCTTGCAGATAAAGAAATCCGTCTTGGTCAACCTTCGGGATATCCACGATAAGAGACTTCGGAGCGCCACCAGCAATGTTGAATTTGACATTGATGGTTTCCTTAGCATTGTAGGCATCAGAAGAGTCTTCCTTAGAGATAGAACTTACAAAGATCGGGAATTCGGAAGATTCAGAGAAGCTTGTAAAGATTCTGTACTGGTCATAATCATACAGATCCCTTTTATAAGCCTTTCTCAATGCCGGAACAATGGCTTTGTTCATTTCTTCATTGACGGCAGTAGTCTTGAACTCTTCGGGTTCCAGATTAGTATCTTCTAGTTCTTTAAGCTTTTCCTTAAGCGGAATGGTCTTACCATTGATGGTAAGAACAGCCTCTTCTTGTTTCTCTTCAAGCTGAGTAACGGCTTCAGCCTTCCTAATGTTCTGAACTTCCTGCAGTCTGTTAGCTTTAAGTTCAGTCTTGAGATCATTGACTCTAGTATCGTCATTGATCATTTTCATCAATTCATCAAAGGTCTTGCCCTTAGCTTCAGCACTGATTTCATCAACACGATCCTTGATGGTATAAACGAGTTCCTTCTGTTCACTGGTCAAAGGAACGCTATTATTCATACCGGGAACACTCTTGATAATCTCTTCTTTCTTTTCAGCCAGAATGGGATTCTCTTCGGATCTGTCAATGAAAATCTTTACACCATTGACAGTATCACCGCTCTTCTTGATACCGATAATCTTGAACTGTTCAAGCTGAACAGAACCTTTGGATTTGTAGAAATTCTTGTTTTTCTCAAGAGTCTTAAAGGAATCATCTGTAGCTTTCAATCTATACAAGGCAATGGTCTTATTCATCATAGCCTTGATAGCATCGGCAGACTGGTCGTCGCCAGTGAAGATAATAGAATCTTCTACAGGATTACAAGCGGCATTGGGGTAAGTAGAATTGATATAACTAGTAATAGCATCGACAGTAGAAGTATAAAGCTTAGTTCTAGAAGGAAATGTTTGGCTCTTTCCAGAGACAGCTCTTTCAACCATGAACAGATCAGTGGTAGTCTTTGTCTTTTCGACAGGAGCTTCTCCTTCAAGTTCTTCATTGAGATCCTCCTCCGTAATCTTCTGGTCGGTAGTTCCCTTGTAGCACAGATTGACCATCCATCTGAATCTAGCAAAGGTCAGCTTATTAATATCCGGAGGGATGACAAACGTAAATCCAGACTTGGGTTCGTACAAGATGCACTTCCTGCCATAGAAAGGCCAGAAAGTCGGATCATCTTTAATAAAGGCATTCTTTGCAGCAAGATAGAACAAGGATCCAATGCAAAGACCTCTGATTCTCTGGGATTCATTATCGCTGAAGTCTTTTCCGAAGATACTACCATCAATGACAACGTACTTGTCTTTATAAATATCTTCCTTACCACGCTTCATAATTACACTTTGCACTGCTGCAAAGTTTCTAATGAAGGCCATCTTATTCTTAGCGCCTGGGATTTCGAACAATCTGTTCAATTCCTGATACGTAGAGAAATAGGTATTCTTCAATCTGAGCTGGCCTTGGTTAAGCGGTGTCAGAGAGATACCAGTCTTTTCCTTGACCTGTTCATAGACAGCAAGTCTTTCTGTCTGAATGGTTCTCTTGAAGACAGACTTATCAAAGAATTTATCCAAATAGAAACAGCGAATATGCTGAGGATCGAACAGTCTGCTGTTCATGATTTGAATCATGTTTTCCAAACTTTCGGAAAAAATAAGAACGCTATTTTCATACTGCTTACGTTTAGTCGTAAAGACTATCGTAAGATTCTTAAATAGCTTGTACGGCTTTAGGAATTCAAATTTAGCTCTCATGAGGAATCCTTGTTTAGTTCTAATATGGAGTTCCATACAAAAAAGAAAGCCCGTCCTTGGATAAATCCTTAGATGAGCCGGGAAAACCCTAGTGAATGTTCTTCTTGCACTCGTTCCAGATGTTTGCAGCGATCTTGCTGTGCTTGGAAGCATCTTCGGCATGAACCGCAAGACGGAACACAGTCCAACCGACCTTCACTTCGTCACGAGCGCTGATGGAGCTCTCGAAATCGGAGATGTCATCAATGAGACGACGAATGTCGGTTGCCTTGCTGCTTTCCGGATCGGGATCAACTTCAGACCAGCCGAGGAGCTTGAGCTCCTTCCCGAGTTCGACCTTGCTAGCCTTCAAGTCTTCCAAAAGGGTAGTTACCTGTTCTTTGTCCATCTTCATGGTTTTGTCCTTTGTGACTCGTCATTAGGATCAAGAGCAATCACTCGATATACTCAGGAATGACATTTGAATCACCCTAATTATTAAATAATTAGGGTGTTCAAATTTACGGTTAAGATTGGAGACCGTCGAAACCGCCGCCGCAGATAACAAGTCTATCGAAGTTCTTATTATTAAACTGGAAGAATGTTGATCCGGTCTGGAATAATGCGCGAGTGTTCTTAGTCATCAGAGTCATATTGCTCAGGGCATTGAGTAAATAGTTATCTGATGCTGAATAGGTCATGATACCTAGACCGTTAGTCCAAGATTCAACCTCATAGCGAAGAGCCGTGTTATTGGGTGTTGAAATTATCTTTGTTGGTATCAGCAGAATATCTCTGTATTTTGCTTCAATCCCATATCCAATAACACGTATCCTATAATACGACGGAGATTTGGAAAAGATCATTTGCGCTATGGCGAGCGGGGATAGATCTCCGATGTCACTTGAAGCATAGTAATTTCCACTGCTGACTTTGTATTTGTAATAAGAAAATACACTGCCAGCACTGTCGTTACTGGTTGAGTTAAACAGCCGTTTGACACGCATATTTTCGATATGGCTGTTAAGTAAACTCTCGGTTTCTATATTTAACATCGGCGCTAAGAAAGAATACTTGGGTACTCCGTTTATCGATATCGTAACCGGAACATATCTTCCGAGATTCATTTCAGAGGCACTTTCGGAATGTTCGCCAGTGATTTGCGGATAATTTGACGAATTACCGCCACCAACAGTATACTCAATCTCGTCTATTGGTGCCGAGAGAGCCTTTATTTCGCCATTATCAATATATACACCGTTACCAGCATCACCAATGTTTGCCGTGCATGCAAGAACCTGTCCGGACTGAACGTATACAAACTTGTTGTTAGCGCCCTTACTTCCAGTGATACCAGAATTTGTTGCAGCTATAATACTAGCCCAAGAAGCTCTGCTCACTTCCTCGAATTTGTCAGCATTATTTTTGAAGGAAAATCCCTGTCCAGTACAATCTGTAGCTCTACGGTCACTATTGGCGGTGCCTTTGTTGTAGACAGCCAATGCTCCCGGAGTTAGTTTAGTACGGGCTGAACCGACGCCGCTACCTCCTGTCAGCCATATACCGTCACCGCCTTGTATAGCAACTTCGCATTCTGCTGTACCATTCTTTAGTCTATTATTAGCCCAACACGATAGTCCTTCTTCGCCAATGATAGTATGACCATCATAGTACAGTTCGGGATCGCCGTATCCTGAATAAAGCTCGTAATTCCTTGTTCCAACGAAGACACCATTTTTTTGGCCAGCACGCATCTCTCTAGTGCTTCCCTCGAATGTTCCAGTTTCAATACCAGGAATCTTAATAAAATTACGATCCACATCCTTAGCGTCTATCACAATCTTGTAATAGTTTCTGTACGGGCCGCTTGTAATGGCCCAGAACATGCCCTTGCCTGGTGTAAGCTCACTAGCAGCAAAGGTGAAATCAGATGCAGTCCGGTTAGAGAATTCTGTCAGGATACGCTGGTTAAATATATACGAGCCTGTTGGAGACCAAGATGTAGTAGACGGGCCAAATGCGTCGCCAATCCCAATATGGTCAGCAAAGATTTCAGTATAATCGTTCTTAAGATTAGTCGAACTCTGTTTTTCATATCTTCTAAGGATAATAGATGCTTGTGCCTCAAACGGATCACCATCCCTATAGGAATGTGCATCTATATCTATAGAAGAGTAAGCATAACCAGAGTTATAATTGGAAGCAATACTAATAGATCCTCTATTTCTGTTATCGCTATCCGAAGATGTAGATTTTATTGTAATAGAACCATTAGTGTTCTTATACTCAGAACGAGCTCCTTTAGAATCGACATTGTTATAGAGAGAATTGTAGAAGTCATATGCTATACCATGCATAGCTCCAGAGCTATTAACAGATCCTTCTATAACCTGTACCATAGTGTCATTGTAGCCAATTCTATAGACAGTATCGATATTAGAAGACGTAAGTTTAATAGTATTGCCGTAATCATAGATAGATGAGAAATTTCTATCAAGAGTAAATTCGAACGTACCATAATCACTACTAGTGCTCATAGTAGCACGTAGCACTTTTTCTACATTGGATTCTTGATAGGTAGACTTAAGAATCAAAGCGCTCTTAGTATCTCTGTAGTATTCGCCGACATCCTCTCCTGCCATGAGCTTAGCAATATCAGCACCATTCTTAGACGAAAGAGTCTCGTTAACACTGTTCGCCTGAACAGTTGTTTGTGCATAATCGTTAGAACTGAATTCAAGAAGATCGCTAACTTGCACCTTAGAAGCGGTACGAACAGTTTGAGCAATACTTCCGTCATCATCAACACTTTGCGTGATTGTATTATTATTAGCGTCGCTCTTAGCTTCGAACGATGTCTGGTAATTACCACTACCAGATACAACATCACTCTTGGCAAAGATTCTGCTATAGCTACTGGAGGCATCAAGCTGAATGGAATGGTCATCGCTATCAGTGTTACTTTCAGCTACACGCAGAGTAGCACTACCGCCACTAGCACTCTGGAAATCTACGCTAACATTATTGCCGTTAGACTGGATATACGAATGGTTATTCGTAGCCTTATCCATCTTAAAGCTATAGTCACCATTTTTAGCTACAGACATGTTAGCGGAAGATGTTCCGTTAACATTGCTAATAGTATTCGTTCTTACGCCATTGTCTATTGTGCTCTTCGCTTCAATAGAGCTGGAAGAATCATAACAGAGCGTTTCGTATACCTTCTCGTTAGAAGAATCAGTCTTATCGACAACACGATCGATATAAGAGCCGTTGGATTCCAACTTCTCTTCAGCTTTCTTGTTAGAAAGCTTCATTGTCTCTTTTTCATTTCCTCTATCGTAGGAAACTTCGATAGTGTCATTAGCACTAGCTCCTGCAATGATCTTTTTATCAGTGATACGATATGCAGAATCATCTTTATAGAGCTTTTCTTCTGTCTTTAGCTTGTCACCATTGTTATAGGTTCCGTAAGTCTTTACTTCGGATGCCTTGTCAACATCAACAGTATCAGTAATCGTAGAATTAGAAGAAGTATTCTTAATTCCTTCGGTAACATAACCAGCACCGGATGCACCGTTGCTTACAAGTTTAACTTCGTGGATCTGTCCATTATTATCGTTAGCACCACTGGTATGAATATGTTCCTTCGTATCAATGGTATGTGTAATGCCATTTCCTGTATTTGCTACAATGTCCTTAGATTCATTAATAGTATAATTGTTACCGCTTCCAGAAACTTCGGTAACGCTAGAGGACTTTCTCTTCAGTTCCTTTGTTTCAGTAATACTATCAACAGAATTTTCACGAGAGATTACACTCTTCTGTTCAATATCAGAAGTGACATTACTAGTTTCTGTAATTTTCTGCGTAGACCATTCTTCTACAGTTTGGCTATTAATACCATCATAGGAATCCGTTTTTCTAACTTGATCCTTGGTAATCTCAAGCTTATCAGAACCAGTTTTAGCATTAACACTCTTAGACTCTACAGTAACCTTATGATTTTCAGCAGTAGATCCGTCGATATCAATCTTTGTGCCAGCCTTTTCCGTAGAGCTATCTTTTTCGGAAATATGTACGTAAGACTTAGTCTGGGATTCTACATTAACACCAGAACTATTCTGCGTAGTGTCTGCACTAATTTCTACTTTTTCGTTGTTGGACTGTACATTAGTAGATGCCTTAGCGCCACTTACTGTTTCTGTGATATTACTGTTGTTGTTTTTGATTACGGTTTCACTAGGCTTTACAGAGGTATAAATCTCCTTATCATTACTAGTGATCTGAGCTTCGGACATGGACATTTCTGCCGCTGTCATGTGCATTGCGTCATCAACAAAAGCTACATTATATAGGAGAATGGAGCCACTCTTGATGGATGCAACATATCCTTCCCCAAGATAATAAATCTTGGAGAAATCTGCTTCGGAATAGTATGCAGCGTTCTCAAAAAGCTTAGAGAACAAGGTGTTATCAAGGTGTTCGTGGACAGAAACTAGATACCATTTATTACCAAAGTTTCTAATAGCGAAAGCCTTGGAATTTCTAAGTTCCTCGTCATTCTTTTTGTATGCCTGATAGTCAATATCATCAATGAAACCAGTAGAGGCGCTACTTCCTAGATTAATACCAACCTGCTTGCCGTCAACAGAGACAGCTTGATCCTGTGTAACAGATACAAGAGAATTAATACCAAGGGAATGTGCTCTAGAAAGATTCGGGATCGTTGCAATAGTATAAGAATAGTAAGAACCATTGTAAGAAATGGTCGCTACATTATTTCCGCTAAAGGCATGATAAGTAGTGCTCTTACCTTCGATTCCATTAATAACAGGACAGAACTCCTGAACAGCCTTTGGAATAGAATGCTCGAAAGAGTATCCAGAAAGAGAGGCACCTGATATCGAAACTTTAGTCTTAATATCTTCGTGAAGGTTGATAAGGCTCAATGCGCCATTATCAATCACTAGAAATACACCTTCTTCAGAAATCTGAAGAATAGAGTTTGCTTTTCTACCTAGAACGTGAAACTTTTCCGATCTAGTAAACATGTCTTCGTCTTCTTCAGATTCAGGAGTATCAGTCTTAAGAACAAAAAGCTCGAGAGTGTTGTCACTATACTTAACAAGGAAACCCATGCCAGCCGCAGTACGACACATAAAGATTCTTTCGGCGTTAGACCCGGCATTGAAAGCAAAGTTGAGCCGGAGTTCGGACTTTCTCAGTACACCGTTAAAGTCCTTGTACTCTACTCTACCAGTATTTCCTGTTTTAAGGATGGCTACGTACAGTTCATCCAAAGAAGTAATATCTTTGATGTCCGTAGCTCTTCCGAGAATTTTATCATAAGACTCAAGAGTGCCTCTAGCCTTCAGATATTCGCCATTTTCGGTAAGAACATCGTAGTCAGAGTCATCGCCCATACAAACATACTTATGTACACCATTGTCGATAATGTGTGTATACACATTACCGAGCTTGTCAATAAAGATCTCTCCAACTCTAGGAAGATCCGGATCCATAATTCTAGGTACATTACTATGTACAGGAGGATCGTAAGGCGTTCCAACGGAATTAGTCCAAGTCCATTTCAAAGGCTTAATAATAAAGCGACTCATAAAGTCTCCTTGCATTTGATTATCAATGATAAAGTTTTTGTAAAAAATTCCAGTATGGAAATACCATACTGGATAATTTTATTCGGCAATCTCAAGAACTCGTTTCTCAATTAGTTCAGGATAAATGTCCACTAGCTTACATTCTGCAATGAAGAATGCTAGATAGTGACCGTATGGTACTTCTATTCTAGAAAGTACAGACGGTTCAAGAGATGCTTCGGCAATCGGAGAATAGGCTTTAGCTGTGTAAGAGTCATTCTGATACTCTTCAAGTAGCTCAAGCATACCCATCTGATTTACCTTGAATTTCTTTTTGTCATTCTCGTCTACAATTCTTATGATCTTACATCTGTAGATAAAGCCCATTTCACATTCAGCTATAATTCTGACTACGGCTCCACTCTGTTCGAGGATAGCATTAACAGCATTAACAAACCTCGGAACATAGAACTTGTTGAGCTTCTTTCTATCATTTGCAATACATTTGATAGCCAAGAAATCCGGAATTACAGTAGGAGTATCTCCAGAGGAATCTCCAGAACCGGAAGAATCTCCAATAGCTGTTTCTATTGGTTCGACGTTATACGGAGCCTGTCCATAGAAGAATATTTGCTTAACAGGATCTTGAGGAAGTCTCTCGTAAGGAAATACGTCTTTCTGCACTGTATACTGAATACGTCTATCAGTATCTACTAATCCGGCTGATCTGCGTTCTCCAAGCATAAGAATCTCCATTATTTAATTTCACAATATCGAGTTTTGAATTTTTTTCTTAAGTATTAAATAGAAAAAAAAAATAATAGGAAACAAGTTCCTATTATTTGTTGATGGCGAGGAGTCTGAGGCGTTTTTTGTGGCATTTTTCGCAGATGCCGCCGCAGAATTTGTCTTTCGGTGGTTTGAATCTGTTGCCGCATTTGATGCAGTTTTTGTATTTGCTAGTGAGGATTTGTGGTACCATAATGATCTCCTTGGTTAAAGACCTCTAATAATATGCAATAGAGTATAATAAAATTACGCAAAACTCGAAAATGAATAATCATTGGAGGATTTATGAATACAGCTCTATGCTTGTCTGTATCTGGTGGCGGTATCCTTGGTGTAGGCCCTGCCCACTATCTTGCCCGTCTTGAAGGAGACCTTGGGTATTCTCTTCATAAGAAACTTGCAGCTCAAGGTGGAACCTCTACCGGGTCTATCATTGCTGCTGCTATGGCAGAAGAAATTCCGGCAATAGAAATTGAGGAACTCTACCGTTCGAAAGGTTCTAGAATCTTTACTAAATATCCTTGGTATAAGAGACTCACTCCGACCTGTCCTACGTACGACAATTCTAACCTTAAAAAGATTCTGAAAGACAAGTTCAAGGGTAAACTCTGCGACTGGGGTGAACCGACTTTCATCACCACTACATACATGAACGGAAGATCTGTCGAGAAGATTTGGGATGAAAAAGATGTTGAAGAAAAGTGGTTTGCTATTCTTACATCTTGTGCTGCTCCGACATACTTTGACGTGATTATCGACAACCTCGCAAGAAGCTTTTGTGATGGCGGTATGTGGGCTAATTCCTGTCCTCAGCTTGTGATGGCTGGAATGTTCCGTAGAGGTCATCGTGATATTCGTATTCTGAACCTTGAAACTGGTATGGATGTTCCAAACAATGATAGCGGAAATAAGACTTTGATAGGATGGGCTACATACATCTTTAAGAAGTGGGTAGCCAGAGCTTCTAAAGCTAACGCATATATTTGCTCTTCTGTTCTTGGCGACGAGAACTTCTTCAACGTGATGCCTGTATCTCATAAGACTCATGAAATGGACGATATGAGAGAGATTGATATTGTAACTGATATCTGGGATAAGAAGTACGACCAAGATCGTGAAAAGCTCTTAAGATTTGTGGATCCGAGGTAACTATGTTGTATCACTCTAGAATGATTAATGCTAGACGTGGCCCATTCGATCAGGTTGATGCTGAGCTCTATAACTTTTTCAAGCAGGGTGATACATTAGCCGTAAGATACACATCCAAGAATTTTGCCTTGTTTGTCAATGATAAGCAGTACAGCTCTAGGATCGATATCACTCCAGACGAAGGTGGATACTATCTTATCGATACAATTAAAGGCAGATTCTTCTTGGAGAGAAACGAAGAAGATTACTTCATCATGCCAGCTAGAACCTATAAGGATGTAAATGGCGAAACCCAGTTTTGTCCTGACGATTCTAATAAGCTCCGACTGAAGAAAATTAGAAAGCCCTTTATCGGTGGCAAGAATTGCGCCTGTTCTATCCCCTATGGAAAAAGGTGTAATCGGAAGATGGGCCAACGACCTCTCAATGCTGGTATATAGGGGAACTTTAGAATGAAACAAAAGGATCTTTTATGAACAAAGAATCGATGAAAAAATATGACGAGCTCATGGAAGCCGCTACTAAGATCAAGGGTATGCTCCTTGATTGTGACAAGCAAGTTGACCAGTTTGCACAGCTGTTGGCTCCTTGGTACTGCGCTCCTGAGCTGCTCACGAAACCTCTGGTTATCAATATGGTCGGTATGACTGGTATTGGTAAGACTCAGATGTTCCGTCTGTTCTGCTCCGAACTTGGGCTGAACAATATGGCTGAAACCATGACTTGTGCTAACAATTCTTCTGTATCCCCCGGTAGAACGGCTTTCAGAATGAAGGAAGAACAGGGTCTTGAGAAAGGTATTATCTTCATCGATGAATTCCAGAACTTCTCTTGCAAGGGAATGATGGGTACTAGAACAAACAATCCTAGTACACAGGAATTCTGGGATATCTTGTCTGATGGAAAGATCAAGATTAATTTCTCCAAAGATGAACTTGAGAACCTGATGTTTAGAGCTCAGGGTCAGATGAATGAAATAGCTAAGGCTGCTGCCAGCGGAGAAAAGTCTCTCGAAAGAAACTTTCCGACATTCTTCGGTTCTACTGCCTATAAGCTGTTCATCCTTTGTAAGAAGAAAGTTCCTCTGGAAAAAATTAAGAAGATGTCTGGTAAGGAATCCTTTGAATTTATTAAGGGTCTTTACGACAACTACGACAATAAGCCGATCTACTCTGACTTTACGAAGTTCCTGTTTGTCACTGCTTGCAATCTTGACTGTGTATTTGCTGATGCTGAAGACGTAGCTTCCTGTGAAATCGATGCAGATGAAGTATACGAGTCTTCTAAGGAAGTAAATATCTTCGATGTTAAGGAAGGACTTGGCATGTACTTCTTCCCTGAACAAGTAGCAAGACTTGGCAATAACTTTGTCATCTTCCACTCTCTGTCCAAGAGCACATTTGAAAAGCTCATTGATAATGCTCTTGACGAAATTGTCAAGAACACTAAGGAATCTATCGGAACAGAGATTACCTTTGATAAGTCTGTCAAGGAAATGATCTACCGCAACGGTGTATTCCCGACTCAAGGTGCTAGACCTTTGATTTCTACTATCAATGGTGTGATCGCTTCTTCTATCCCTATGCTTGTCTTCAAACAAAAGGAAGCAGATAAGAAGATTACGATTAAGTACAATGATGAGACCATGGAGCTTGAAGCAAATGGCGTTAAGACCAGTTGCATTGGGCCATATGACGAGAGCGCAAGAAGAATCAAAGTCAGAATAAACGAAAGACGTTGTACGTCTGTTCATGAATCTGGCCATGCTATTGTCTATGCCGAATCTTTTGGAGCAATTCCTAGAAAGATGGTTAGTATTGTAGCTGACTCTAGAGTTGCTGCCGGGTTTATTTCTACACATCTTATCCGTCACACCTGTGTTACAATGAAGGCATACATCTGTGTGGCACTGGCTGGAATGGTCGCCGAAGAGGTCGTCTTTGGTAAGGACTTCAGAACTGTCGGTTGCTCTTCTGACTTGGCTAAGGCTACTGCAATGGCTGCTGCTTATGTTAGAAAGTTTGCATTCACTGATAAGGTCAAGGCAGTTGTCGGCACTAATGAAGCTACATATAATAAGATGTCTGAAACGTCTGAAGTTATCAACGACATTATCAAAGAATGCATCAAGACAACTAAGGAAATCATTACAAAGAATATTGATCTCCTTAAGGAAGTCTCTGAAGTAATGTTTGATAAGACCAGATGTACTCCGGAAGAATTCAAGGCTATTGCCGATAAACACAACAAAAAATACACGATTGTCAGTGCCTCCAAGAAGATTACTCCTAACTTTGAAGAACGCTACAAGATGTTCGATGAATCCAAAGTCAAGAGTATGGAGGAGGTATCTAATGCTAAGGAATGTATGTCATTCTTCGATGATGCATACGTCGGAGCAGATGGCACTATGTCTCTAGCATCTGATGATCCTTTCCTGCTGTTCTAATATGGAAACTGCTGAATTCGCACTGTACAAATTTAAGACTATCGAAGGTGTTGATATCCACTGGAAATCAGGAGATTTCACACATTCGAAGTATTGTCATAATGGTAAGAGTGCCGAGATAGAGTATTTTCCTGCAACTGACAGAGCTATGGTCACCTTTAAAGGTGAGCTAAAGCCAGCTGTTAAGTTCGACAAGCTGCGAGAGTATCTCGAAACATTAGGTATCTTCAAAGAGTCACCTAAGGAAGAGAGACATTCAAGCTCTTATGCACCCTTATAGAAAAAAAAAGAAGCTCCCTATACAGACAAGTATAGGGCGCTTATTTTCTGCCGGAGCACTAAGCCGCTTTCTTTGAAATAGCCTTTTGAGCCATTTCTCTGACACAAGCCCAGTCTTCCGGTCGTATTATCGTATTGATGTCAGTATTCTTGTCGAGCGAACCACCTACCGTGGCGAAGATGATGTTATAACCGCCATGACCAAATTCGCACTGCGCATTAAATCTGGTAAGTTCAAGCGGAGATTCTGCTTCTGCAATTTCTTTCAGGAAACCCTTTTTGTAGATAGCGAAGAAAATGTTTTTTCCCTTGAGCATAGTCCTACTGTTGTAGGCATGATCGGTGACCATTCCTTCTTTCATAACTCTGTTGTATTCATTGATAGCTGCACGAATCACCTGGTTTGCCTTTGGTGTGACCTTAAGGAAGTCCTTGATGCTATCCAGAGACAGGTTGCTTACGAGGGTTCTACCATTCTGGAAAACAGTGAGAGTCTTGTAGTCTACATTAAAATTTGCAGAGAAGTTTGCATCGTCTGTTGCGATAATATTGGAGTAGTATTTTCCACCAATGTCATTATAGGAAAGTTTGATTTTAGTCTTTTTCTTAGCCATATGAGTCCTCATGGATAAATGACATGAATTTATATGTAGTCTAAAAAGACATAAAATGACTATATATAAAGAATAGCGTTTGGATAAGTTGTTCAGACGCAAAGGATAAAATATGAAAATCGTTCGCAAGTTGTCTACTGGCGCTGAATCTGTAGAAGAGACCAAAGTGGCCCCTGCCGAAGAAGCAAAAGTAGAAGAAGAAGCTGTTATTGAAGTTCATAGTGGTGCTGAAGAGGCTAAGGAGGCACCCGTAGAAAAAGTCGAAGTAAAGGCTGAACCGAAATCGGAAGATGCAGAACCGGTGAAGACCGCTGAAGCTCCGAAGGAAGTAGGCACAGCTGAAGGTAAAGCAGCAGCTCCTAAGAAAAAGAAAGCGAAGGCTGTCGTAGCGGATGCGCTAGCAGCAAAGGCCAATAAGCCCGTGATCAAGAAGGTCTGGGATGAAGCCGAAACCGATGAATATTTGACCAAGAAACTGTCTGCAGACATCGAAGAAGGTGCTGCCGACGTTATCGCACTCGTCAAGAAAGCATTTGAAGAAAGAATCAGTGAACTTAAGTCCGAAGAAAGCTTTGTATTCTGCGGTATCAAATTTACTAAGACCCGCGTCAACGCTAAGTTCAATTCTTTCAATCGTCCTAACAACCTTGTGTACTATACGACCGCATACGAAATGATCGATGCCAAGCGTAATGGTGAACGTCAGACTATCTCTGCTGTTGGTGATAAGGCAAACAAGAAGCTCCTGCCGCCGTTCTGCATCAAGAACGAAAAGGACGAATGGGTTAATTACGAAGGTGATTTGTGCAAGGAAGCAAGCGAAGCCTATCCGGACTTCTTGGCTCGCTCCGAAGCAGTCAACCAAAAGAACGCTGCCGATGCTCAGAGGAGACTCGGCAAGTAGATGGGCCTATGTCAAAGTAGGGTGTTGTTGAGATAGAAAAAGATATCCCAAGACCAAACGTCTTGGGATATTCTTTTTACTGTTGCACCTTGTCGGGATGATGTTTGACCTCGGCGGCCACCAAAGAAGCTTCCTTGATCCTCTGATGAGGTCTCGAAGTGAAGTTCGATTCTGCACGTTCCTGTACAACACGCTTTTCGTATTCTTTGCGATACTCAGTCTTGCCAAGAGCGAAGAATTGCATATTATTTATGTCAGCCAAGGAGACATAAGTGTGAAGCCAGTAACGTTGCGTATACGTATCATCAGCAGGTTCAAACGCTAAAGTTTCAGAAGCCTCATCATAGTCGAAACAATGCAGGACATGACCGACAGACTTATCTTCCTGATAGTTGAAATCAACATTGATTTCCAGCTGGTTTGTTTTATTAAGGAACGAGACACCGTACTTATTAATAAACTCAGGAACAGATCCCGAAAAACCATATTTTGACATTATATACTTCAAAGCAGCATCTGTCATAAATCTTACCTCTTAGTTCATTATTAAGTTAGAATAGAGGATAGTGTGATTAATAATCGTAAAAGGCTTTGTATAGCATCTGATACTGGAGTTTGCGAATCTATACTGGTAGAGGCTAATGACGCAAAACAGACTTTTATAGATGCTATTGATGACAAGACAGTTGACACGATTCTGTTCAGAAGACCCTTTGTAACGATCTTCAGTGGTAAAACACGAAAGAACGTTAATTTCTCTTCTCTAAAGATTAAGCACATGGCTATATCCAAGGAAAAGGCTAATGGCTTCCTTGTGATGTACGGAATGGAAAATGGCCTGAAAGTACTAGATGCTTTAAAAGAAGAAAAGAGAATTTCAATAAGCGTTATAAGAAAATTAAATCCAAATTCACTATTCGACAATCAAAATGAGTGGGAGATGTCGTCCGTAGATGAAGGAGAGGATTTCAACGTAACGACTTTAAGAAATGTAATTTCTGGCGAAGTCGAAATAGTTGTTCATACAATGAAGGGCGAGTGAGAAATCATTCTCCCTTTTATTTTTTCATTGGTGGAACTTTTGATTGAAATTTTCAAAAGGGCTATTTATGAATGATACAAATTTAGATGCCTCGCTGAAGAAGGCGAATGACAAGATTGAACGCAACTTGTATGGGTTCAATCTGTCCGATTTTTCGGCGAACCTTGATTCCATTAATGAGCTCGCACAGAAATCTTTGAAGACTATCAATAGCCTCAAGGTTACTGGAGACCAGCCCGATCTCATCGAGTTTATTGATCGTGAATTCTACAATAGCAAGGCTAATAGACGAGGAAAGGGTTTTGGTCTTAACAATATCCAGAATGGTACTGTTAGAGCCAAAAACTATGACAATACCTTGTTGACCGACCTTGAGTCTGGTAAGATTGACCTTGCCGGAGAAGACGCTAATTCTGTTAGCAGACAAGCCAGATATAGATCTATCGATAGCGTATGCTCCTTGATTCCTCAGCTCATGAGAATCTTGCACATCTATCGTGATTCTATCATGTCTCCTAATGCTTTCTCTGAACTCTCCGAGACTGATGGTTTGACCTTTGATGTTAAGCAGACTGGTGAAAAGGAAACGGATAACTTCCAAGTTCTTGACACATTACTGTCTCTCAATAAGGAATACAAGGTCTCCGATGATGTTGCACCGAAAGCTTGTTCTGACCTATTGAAGTATGGTGATGGCTATGTCTGTGTTCTGGACTACGAAAAAGAAATAGACCGTCTCCTTCATATGACTGATGATGCACCAGGAACTTTTGCTCATGAAGCATTCAAAGATAGGTCTGACCAAGGTCTTATTGCTGCTAGCGAAGCTACCTCACTTAACAATATCGTCAAGTCTTTGATTGATGAAGAGTATGATGTCTTTAAATCTTTGAATCCGACTTCTAAAGAAAAGAAGCCTGAATTTAAGGATCTGACTCCTGAAGAATGGGCAAGTGAAATCGACAAGTACCTCAATGTTGAGTACACTACTAGCCTGATGAGCCTGTTCCCTGAGGAAAAAGAAATCATTGACTATCTTATTGATAACGGCTCCATCAAGAATAGCAAGGATATCATGCTTGCTGCTAGAGAAGCCTTCAGTAATGAAGAAAACTCCGGTCTTGTGATTGACGGTTCTATCGTTAAGGTTCTCGATCCTAAGAAGGTGGTCATTGTTGAAGTGGCTGGAAAAGAACTCGGCTTCTATTTTTTGTCTGCTGAATTTGATGATGCTCGTATTGATGCCCTTGATTATAATCCTCAGGGATGTCCAGCTTGCGATCTGACGTATACCAGTGACCGTATGTATTCCTTTATCACTCACATGGGTAATAGCCCGGTGAACAAGGAAACGAGAGCTAGCATTATTGCAGATCTTTGTCTTAAGAGACTATCCAAGAAGATTGACAAGAAGTTTATCGCAAAGAACAAGGAATTCAAGGACTTTATCTTCTCTATCCTTAGAGCTAGAAAGAGACTTAACAAGGTCACTGTGACCTTCATTCCTGCATCCAACATGGTTCACTTCAAGAGAGGTAATGGAACCTACGGTGAATCTGTTCTTGATAGCGTATTGTACTTTGCCAAACTCTATGTTCTTTCCATGCTCTCCGCTCTTATGCAGCAGATTATCATGGGTAAGGATAAGCAGATATTCTATGTTGATACAGGCCTTGATGAAGACTCCGAAGGAGCTATTCAGAAATTCATCATGGACTTCCGTTCTAAGGAAGTGACTGTAGACGACTTCTCCGATGTTACCAACATCATGAACCGTGTTACGAAGAGTAACTCCATGTTCATCCCTATGGTAGACGGAAAGAAGGCTGTAGAATTCGATAACTATGCTGGTCAGCAAGCTGAATTCAATAATGACTTCTTGCAGGACTTATTGAAGTCTATCATTAGTGGTACTGGTATTCCTACTGCTTGGCTTGATAGCGGTATGAGTGACGTTGAGTTTGCCACTCAGCTTGTTCAACAGAACGGTAACGTCCTTAGAACTGTGACCATGTATCAGCGTATTATGAACAATGGTATTACCAGATTGTTCCAGTTGCTGTATAAACATCAGAAGATCACTAAGGATCAGAATGTACCAGATTTCTTTATTCACTATCCTGAACCTGTAACCCTCGATAGTAAGGTTGCTGAAGAGTCTATATCCAAGGCTCAGTCTATCGCTGATTTCATTATCAATACTCTCATTGGCGAAAATCCGAATGAAAGAGATACTCTTGCCAAGGAAGTTCTTAAGAGAGAACTCACCAAGAAGTACTCTGCAGGTATTGACTGGGAAGAAGCCGAAGAACTGCTTAAGGAAGCCAGAGAAGAGACTCAGGAAACTGCTCTCCGTGATGAAGCTCTCGATAAGAAGGCTGATGAAACTCATGAAGAGGAAGCTGAAAAGCATCCTGAAGAAGCTAAGAAGCAGGAAGAAGAAAAGCTGGAAGAACAGGGTGGAAATCCTGAGAATCCGGAGGGAGAAAATCCCGAAGAAGAAGGCAACGAGCCTGAAGAGGGTGGCGAACCTGAAGAAGAGGGAAAGAATCCTAAGAAAAAAGAAAATGAAGAAGAGGAAGAAGAGTCTGAGGGTGGAAGTTCCCCTGAAGATGATTTCTTCAACTCCTAAAACCAAATATGGAAAGCTTCGGCTTTCCATATTTTTTCTATGATCCGAAAAAAGGAACGAGGAGGTAGCTAATCTCCTCGTTCCAACAACCTCGCGGTTGTAACCGTCTCACAGACTGTTTTTGGTGGGTGTCACTCGCTGTCTTCGCTTCACAAGCAACTTAATGCTCGTGCTATCGGATCCTCCAGCCGTAGCTTGTCGGGGTATCACTGTATCCGAAGATCTAGCTCGATCTCTGACGTCAGAGCTGATTGACCACTTTTTAGAGGCGACCCATATCCCAGAGTCACGTCTACCTCACCGTGAGACAACTGATGTACTCTTCTTTCAGGAGACGTTATACCTTACTTTGAAGAGAGATTCGGGTCATGGCGTGTCAATGCTCACCGAATCCTGTTGAGAGCTAACCACCACAGATAGCTTTTTCTGTGAAGGCTTCTTGCTTCATTTTACGGCGACAATCCCAACAGCGAAAGTCGCACAACCTAATGGCGTACTCTTGGTATCCATCAGGCAACCTAGGCAGATATTGATCACTATATCGCTAGATCTAGACATTGATTTATATACTATTGTCTTTTTAGTTATTACGAAACTCAATAATGAACATGAGAGGATTTATGAAAGCTACGGATATTATGGTCTTAGAAGACAGACTAAGTTCGTTAGTTTCTATGCTCCCGGCTGATGAAGTTGCTAGCGCTAATGGTGTAATCGATAGGCTACTGTACATGGATTATGGAAAGATGGCTAAGCACTTCAAAAGTAGAATGGAAGTAGCTAACGATAAGAAAGCCTTGAATAATCTTAAGGAAGACATTCAAGACATTATTAGCAATATGAAAGATATTGTTGATGGTAAGAGTAACAAGTCTACCGCTATCAGAAATGTCATTACGGCATTAGTAAGCGCAGGGCTGTTTGCCATACCGTTTGTTGGAATTGCCTCCATGACAGCATTCCTGGTAAAGCGTTCTAAGGATATGGATGCAATCAAAAAGAAATTGTCTGCTCAGATTCCAACATTACAGCAGATTCTTACGAGTGTTAAACATAAACTTGAGGTGATCAAATGATCCAAGATTACTATGCCAACAAAGATTTTTATAGCGGAATCTTCGCCTCCGACAACCGAGAAATCAATACGGAAACTGTCAATGACAAATCTGATGATCCGGAAGATGTCGTGAAGGAGAAGGAAGGCACTACTAAGAAAGCAGTGCCGAAGCTTGACGTTCGCTACAGAATCGAAAACTATGAAAAGATGATTGCGTCTGCAAATTCTGAAAGCACCTTGAAGAAGGTCATCTATAGTCTTGAGAAAGACATCAAGAGCCTTCAAAAGACCTCTGACGAGCTTGGTGAAGATGCATCTAACGATTCTAATAACAACTGGAAGAAGAACGAGGAAGAACAAGCCAAGAGCTTCTGGCCTAAGACCACTGAGAAGACTAAGATCAAGAATCTTATGCCGGACTCTGTCAAGGGTGGTCATACGGTTGAAAAGGAAGATTCCGAGAATAAAGACGAGAAGTCTTTCAAGACGTTTGATTATCTTCCCGAATACCAAGCCTTGCTCGCAAAGGCCAAAGAGAAGCTCAAAAAGTTCATTTCCTAAATCAACATTCTGTACCTTCGGGTACAGAATTTTTTATAAACTTTGTATTGTGGAGAGTTTCACACATGAATCTTCTAATATTAAAGTCGTTGTTACGCTAATACGAAGACTCAGTTGAATTTTCAGATGAGTTATAGTATTAGCCATTACTATCCCATCTGATCCCACAATCATTCGAACTTTACTTTGGAAACAGACAGTAACTGTCGCATAGTAAAATTTAAAATGGAGACCCACGATGATCACAGAGATCGAAAAAAGAGATGGAAGAGTCGTACCGTTCAGCGAACAGAAAGTGTTCAATGCGGTATATAAGTCATTTGCTGAAGTAGCTGCAAAGAAAGGTACTGAAGTAGATGAAAACAATGTCAAGTCTGTTGTAGATGAAGTCGTTAGCGACATTCAGGATCTTCAGGCTGACCGTCTGCAGATTGATGAGATGCAATCTATCGTCATCTGCGCTATTAAGGATAAGGGATTTACCGAAGAGTTTGAGGCTTATCGTAACTTCCGTAACCGTCGTAATCGTGCTAGAAATCGTAAGATGCCGTTGTACTCTAAGCTCGCCGATATTACTTTCAGCGATCTTGAAGATTCTAACATCAAGCGTGAAAATGGTAACATCGATGGAAATTCCGCTATGGGTAAGATGCTTCGCTATGGTTCTGAAGCCGCCAAGGAATTCTTCCTCGATCGTGTTATCAATGAGAAATTTTCTAATGCTCACCGTGAAGGCTTCTGCCATATTCACGACATGGATTTTTATGGTATTACTACCACTTGCACCCAGATCGACTTGGTGCAGATGCTAGAAACTGGTTTTAATACTGGTCATGGATTTGTCCGTCCTCCGCATTCTATTCGTTCTGCTGCTGCCCAAGCCGCTATTCTTATTCAGTCTAACCAGAACGACCAGCATGGTGGCCAGTCTATCCCCAACTTCGACTTGGCTCTTGCTAAGTATGTAAGATTGTCTTTCAACAAGATGCTCCGTCATGAACTCGAAGATGCATTGTTCCTTGCCGATATGCGAGAAGATCTTGCTAAGGCTATGATCAAGGATCTTTTCGGTGACAATGAACTTAAGTATACTATGGAAGATGAGGAAATCTTCGCCAAGGATGCTAAGGGTGTTGGTCTTGAAGAAGCCGAAGGACACAAGCTTTGGAAGCTGTCCATGAAGCGTACTGAAGGGAAAACCTATCAGGCTATGGAAGCTTTGTTGTTCAACCTTAATACCATGCATAGTCGTGCAGGTGCTCAGGTTCCGTTCTCTTCTATCAACTATGGTACCGAGACTTCTAAGGAGGCTCGTATGGTGATCAAGTGTATGCTTGAAGCCACTGATGCAGGTCTCGGTCATGGTGAAACTCCGATTTTCCCGATTCAGATCTTCCGTGTGATGGAAGGCGTGAATTACAATCCGGGCGATCCCAACTATGATCTCTTCAAGCTTGCTATGAAGGTATCTGCGCACAGATTCTTCCCGAACTGGGAATTCCAGGATTCTCCGTTCAATATGCAGTACTATGTGCCGGGTAAGCCTGAAACAATGATTTCTACCATGGGTTGTCGTACTCGTGTTGTGGCTGACGTTAATGCCGATGTTCCGCAGGTATGGCGTAGAGGCAATCTCTCGTTCACCACTATCAACCTGCCGAGACTTGCAATCATCAACCGTGGTAACTGGGCTGGATTCTATGCAGACCTTGACAAGTACATGGAACTTTGCAGGGATCAGTTGCTTGAACGTTATGCTCTTCAGTGCAAGCAGAAAGTTAAGAACTTCAAGTTCCTTATGGGTCAGCATGTATGGCTCGGTTCTGAAAACCTGAAGCCCAATGATACTCTTGAATCCGTATTGAAGCACGGTTCGCTCTCTATCGGTTTCATTGGCCTTGCTGAAGCATTGATTCTTATGACTGGCCACCATCATGGCGAGTCTGAAGAATCCCAGAAAGAAGGTCTTGCAATCGTCAAGCATATGAGAGATTACTGTGACAGGATGACTGAAAAGTACAACCTCAACTTTACTCTTCTCGCAACTCCAGCTGAAGGACTTTCTGGTCGTTTCACTAAGATTGACAGAGCAAAGTTCGGTGACATTCCGGGAATTACCGATAAGGGATTCTACACTAACTCCTGTCACATTCCTGTGGACTATAAGTGCTCTGCTTTCCACAAGATCAAGGTTGAAGCTCCATATCATGCATTGTGCAATGCTGGTCATATCCTCTATGTCAAGATGGATGGCGATGCTACCCAGAATCTTGAAGCATACGAGAAGATTGTCCGTTGTATGCATGACAACAATGTTGGCTATGGCGCTATTAATATTGATGTGGATTACTGCCCTAACTGCCATAAGTCTGGTATCTTCAATGAAGACAAGTGTCCGTTCTGTGGTTATGATCATATCGACCGTATCAGACGTATTACTGGGTATCTTGTTGGCACATTGGATAACTGGAACAATGGCAAGCTGGCAGAATACAGAAAGAGACTTATCGGTAAGAATGTCTAAATAAAAAAAATGAACGCTGACGAAGCGTTCATTTTTTTTTTATCCATTATTTCTTATAGGTGCTCTAGACGCAGTACATGCTTTTCTGGCACAATCCTGGCACAGCCATTGTCTGATTACCATAGCTTTAGGGAACTGGAGAGTGAGAAAGCACTTATTACTCTTCGTTAAGGGTGTAAGACAATGATCGCAAATGGGCTTTACAGATTTCTTCATTAGAACTTTCTCCCTTTAGCTTCTGTTTCTCTTATTTGGCGTAACAGGATTGCCCATTGAGCATACTTCCTTATGGCAAAGAGGACATTTTGACACCTCGATAGTAACACTAATAGCCTTATCTTCGCTGTCGCAATCGAGTCCTTCTGATTCATAATACGCGTTCGAATCACTCTGATAATGAGCACTTGAAGTTATCGTAAGTTTGTTTCCATTGAGTTCAAAGACACCATCAAGCGACAACCCACAGCGTTGACCGCAGCATTCATGGCCTTCTTTTTCAGCGAAGGTAACTGCTTGATGAAGATCGCATAATCTACACTTGTCTATTCCAGTCAGAATTTCCTTTACGCTGGTGACTTTAATTTTCTGCTTTCCAAAGTCGCATCCGCAAAGCTCACTGCAGATCTCATTCAGACGTTTCTTTATGTACTCATAGCGTTTAATTCGTACGCCTTCCTGATAGATCCAATGATCATAGTAATTAGGTTTACCTTCTAGGTTGGTAAAACTTTTAAGAGCGTACAAGGCAGCCAAAGCTCTCTTTTTGTCAGACATGAATTGTTCAAAGTAGCGTAAGTCCCAATTTTGATATGTATCATCTTTTCGAATCTCAGCTTCAGAATTACAGAAACCATCAAAGATCAGTATATGGTCGAGATAATCCTGAGCCTTATCACCAAAGGCCTTCAGCCAGCGCTTAATATTCTTTTCCATCGTTTCTTCTGATGGATACTTTCCAGTCAATTCGAATTCTTTAATTTGTTTTTCCGTAAGTTTCATAGTCTTTCCTATGGTTAAAAATAAAAGATGGTATCCGGAGATACCATCTTTTAATGTGATTTTGTCTAGAATCTTTTGCCAACAGAGTGAGCGAAATCCTTGAAGAACTTTGCGTTAGCATCCTTATGCTGATCAATCACAGCAAAGTCACGGAGCTGGTTGTACAGCTTCTTGGGCTGACGGAGCATCCACTTCTTAAGGTTGCGAATAGTGTCTTCAGTCTTACCAACACGCTTGATGTTAAACTTGGCGTAATTCTGTTCCGGCTGTTCTTCAGTCTTCCTAGTCCAGACTTCGACATAGTAATAGTCGAACTTTTTCTTAGTATCCGGATCTTCTTCGGTATTATGTACAAAAGCGAAATCAACAGTACTACGAAGGAAAGGATGAGTAGATTCAACCTTCATAGCTTCTTCAACTGCCTTCATGTCAACCATAGGCAGGGTCTTCTTCTTGAAGGGCTTCTTTTCGCCATTAGCCTTAGGCGGGAGTGCGGTCTTCTTGAAAGAATATTTCTTAGCCTTACTGACTTCTTTGATGATCGGTTCCTGAGTCTTGACTTCTTCGGTCATGTTTATCTCCTAATTGGGTTAGAAAGTCTCTAATTTATATATAGTTCTGTTTCAAATAACTATATATAAATTTCTATGATCCGTTGAACAATATATCTAAGGAGAGAAAATGTCATACCCCTGTTTTCCGCAAAACATTACAAAGATCTTTAGACACCCTACTCACAAGAAGGTTCACAGGCCTGTGAAGTTGTTTATCATTCGTGGAATCCCCGGTAGCGGAAAGTCTACCTTCGCCAAGAAGCTTTCTAACACCAATGGTCACATGAGGATTGTCGAAAATGACGATTTCTTTACCGATCATTCCGGTAAGTATCGTTATGACAAGGAAATCTATGACTACGCTAAGCAGTATACTATGTCTGCTATTGTTCATGAGCTGATGATTGAAAAGAAGGCTTGCATTGTCACTGGTGTATTCTATCATGCTGATGAAGCCAGCGATCTCTTGAATATTATTAACTTCTGTAAGACTCACAATATCCCTTTCGAAGTACATAGGATGACTGGAAACTTCCAGAATATTCACAACGTTCCGGAGGAAGTCCTTGAGGAAATGAAAGAGAATTTTGAACCTTATGATGGCGAGATTATGAACACGAGTCATATCTCTAGAATAGAAGGAAAGTATTAATGCCACTTGGTTATATACCTCTCTTGAAGGCTCTTTCGAGGAACTTTGGACTAGGAGACTATTTTCATCTAGAAAATTTATTTAGAGAATTTACATTCTACGATTCTAGAATACTAATGTATTGCCAGAGTGATTCCGCAAGGAAGGGTTATGTTAGCCTTTATCTTAGGACATTCTCTCTTCATAGAGTCGAAAGAGACGGTCGGCTTTCAACTGTCAATACTCCAGTAGACATCAAATATAATGACGACGATATTTTTACGCTCAACTTCGCATGTGCCAATAGACTTCCCGGTAAATATAATATGTTCTTGCCAATCATTATTGGGAATCTTGAGAAGATGACCGTAGCCAAAAATCTTAAAGATGATATTGCGGAATTCCACAAATATGTCTATGAAGATACTGACGAATCGCTTTATGAGATTACGGAGGAACCAGTCATCGCCGTAGAAAATGTAACAGAAGGGTTACCAATATGATGATAAACTTAGGAGAGTTGAGTATAGCCGAAGAGACTAGTTTTGTTCAGTCGATGATGTTTTTCACAGGTATACTGGACGGAAGTCGAAGTTTCGGAATCGACACCAGTGGAACACGATTGGATAATCCAACCATGTTCAGACCGATAATAAAACTGACTAATATCTTTTCCGATGGAACTTTTGGAACAGAGATTTCAGTAATCAGTTGTTATTCATTCTTAACGGAAAATGTACGCTTTGAATGTCCACCTGTTAAAGTAAGTCCAGTGTATGATCACATTATGCTGAAATTCATGATAGGATCTTTAGAAAGAAAAGTAGAAACAATAAACCTTCTTACTGAAGCAAAAAACATTTCTATTGAGAATAGTTTCTCCGAATCCAGAGGTCAAAATGGACAAGTACCCCGGACTGAATTACGTCATAGCGATAACTATTATCGCTCTAGTCGCAGCAATAGTGATTCCCCCAATGGTGGAATCAACTAAGAATCTCTACTACGGATTTATCACTAGTAGGTTCAAGCCAAATAATTTCCAGTCTGTCATCAGACGTAAGAAGAAAAATGTACTGGTGTATGACAGATACATGCATACCTTTGTAGTGTATCAATATTATAATAAGACTTGGAACAAGGTAGCTTCTGCATTCCATGAGAGAGGAGTTGAAGGATTTATGCGGTAGCCAAGAACTATATAGTGAAACCTAACCCGGAGTAGCTATATGTTTCATGCAATAATCACTTTTAAACCTGATTCTCATGGACTCAGAGCTAAAACTCGTAAATTCGATTTGGAATATGACCCACAGCTCAACGAAAACTACGATCGGCTGTGCAAGACTCTAGACATAGCCTATTGGGAAGGAACTCCTGCTCCCATTAAGGCTTCGTTTGGAGAAAATCTTCCAATGACTATTACAAGTTTGATAGCACTCTCGTAGTGTTATTTTTTCTATAACTAGAAATTGAAGGAGGCCTACTATGGCTGAACAAACTGATTTATTTGGCTATACTGCTTCTAATGAGGCTATCACCGCCGCTACAAACTTGGAAGCAGAAAAGCCTAAGAAACAAGAGAAGAAAGAAGAATCTTTCAAACCTTGCAAAGATCAAATTTCTTTTTTGTAATCCTAACACAATGCTCCCATAGATGTTCTATGGGAGATTTTTAACCTCAAAGGAATAATTATGGAACACCCAGAATGGAAAAACTCTATTCCGATTGATCTTGTTGTACCCTATGTTGATTCATCTGATCCAGAATGGAAGAAGAATTTTAGAGAGACCATACGTCACTTTATTGGAGGTAACTCCCCATCACGTTATAGACCGCTAGGCCTATTTAAGTATTTCTTCCGTGGCGTAGAAGCTAATATGCCATGGATTAGAAAGATTCATCTCATTGTTGCTTCTGAATCTCAGATACCATCTTGGATTGAACGAAAAAATCCAAGGCTCAATGTAGTTCTTCATAGGGATTATATACCTGCAGAGTTCCTGCCTACATTCAATAGCAATGTTATTGAAATGTTCTATCATAGAATTAAGGATCTCTCCGAAAATTTCATTATTGCAAATGATGATATCATCGCAGCAAGTTATCATTCTGAGTATGATTATTTCAGAAATGATACTCCTGTTGATGTTAAGAATACAGCCTCGTTGAGAAAGAAGCTCGGAATTTATGATTTTAATACTACACTTGTGCACGATGCTGAAGTCTTACGCAAAGTAATGAATAACAAGAACATTCTTCCATTTTCTATCTATCACAAGTTTAATCCAATGAAGAAGAGCACAATGGTGGAACTCTGGTCTAAAGCTGGTGCTGATTTTAACAAAAGTCTAACAAGATCACCATTTAGACTGTCAAGGAACGTTACCTGGCATATATTCAGGTTTTATAGACTTCTTAAAGGAGAATTCATTCTCGACAATTCTATTCTTGATGGTTACAAGTTCATATCCGTAAAAAATCAGTTGAGCCTCAAGTCCGTGTCCATAAAAAGGTTTAAGACCGTTTGTCTCAATGACGATATTAAGGTTAATACACCGAAAGTAGAGCAAGAACTTAATCATCATCTAATTGAAGCTGTTGGCAACGCTGAATCCTCATTCGAGAAAGGTGCTGATCCTAGAAAACTCGCATTTGCTAGCCTGACAGTCAATAGACTAGAAGAGATGTCGATAGACGAACTGAAAAAGCACATTGTTCCAGTACAGGATCCAGAGTTCATTATTTCGGTTACTTCATTCGGCAAACGCATTGCGAATATGGGCAGGATGGTTCACTCTGTCTTAGTACAAGGAAGAAGAGACGTTAAATTGTATCTATCGTTATATAAGGACGATGTTCCTAATATAACCCCGTTTATCAAACGGCTAATTGATGCTGATATAATCGGTCTTCTTGTTTCCGATACTGACTACGGGCCACATCTTAAATATATTCCAGCTATGGAAAAATTCAGAGATAAAGCCATCATTACTTTTGATGATGATCGTATTTACAGTACATTTTCACTTGACCGTCTGATTCAAAAGTATAAAGAAGTCAAGTATAAAAGTGTTATAGCTAATATCGCTATAGAAGTACAGCGACAGGGCGAAAAGGTTCTCCCAATGGTGAAATGGCGAAGCCATAGGATTCCCAGCCACGCTAAGTCTATGAAGGCTATGGCAGAGGGATTCGGAGGAGTCCTGTATCCGCCTAGTATTTTCCCTGATATGAATACCATAAAGAAAGAAGCTCTCGAAATAAAGTATGACGACGATCTATTCTTAAGGATTATGGAAAGTAGGCTTGGAATTCCTGTTACGAATACAGATAAAAATGGCGTAAAGGAATTCTCCGCACAGATTAATGAGTCTCTTCCTTGGAATCTTCATGTTAATATCAACTCTATTACAAGTTCCGGTGGAAACCGTGATAGAATGATTAACAAATATTCTGCGGAGCTTCTTAAGATCGCAAAGTCTTAACAAAAATAAATATCTCTAGGATTATCCTAGAGATATTTTATTATCTTACAGGGCCAAGAGTAGTCATAGACCAAGATGCTTTGCTAGCCATATTCTCAATAGAGTTTTTAACAGCAGAAGGCATCATCTTAGAGAACTGAGCCATAGTCTTCAGCTTGGCAGACATGCTACCGCCAGAGTAGATTTCCTGATAGCCAACCCCGCATAAGGAGTCCAACCAAGCAGCCATATTGATATTTGCAGCATATCCGGCAGGGCCAGTAGGTAGAGCTAGGTATGGATCAATGTCAGTGATAGACATGTTCACTTCAATAGCCGAAGCCAAACCATTAGCGGTGTATGTATTCTGGTCAGGAGCTCTTCTAAAGTCTAGAGAAGAGACGTATCCTTCACTGATAGAGAACATACCCGGACAATCACATCTGATTACGAACGGCGTTGTAGCACCATAAAAAGATGTCTGAATAGGCAACGAACAAGCTAGTAAAGCTAAGAAGGGCTTATACACATACTCAATCAGAGACTGATAGTTACCATACGGTGACTCAAGTCTGAAAGAGAGCGTATAGGATCTGGACATGTCGGAGCTATTCCAGAATTTAGGCCAGTGCATGGTAGAATTACCTACGACAGCAGCGATCGGGCTATCCGCACCAAACATTCTTGAAGCTCTCTTTTTCCACTTATCAGAGAAGGCTGTACCAATCATAGAAGAAAACTGATTGAATTTCTCACCAATTTGGCTCTTCAAACCTTCAACAGTGGACTCAAGCATACCACCTTCAAAGTTATTGCTAGCATTTTCGGTGATAGTACAGTTAGGCCCAAGGGCGATTGCTAGATGACCCCAGCCACCCATATTCAGTTCACCTAGACCGTCACCGTCCTTCATCAGATCATCGATAACCATCGTAACGGCAGGTTTATTACTGATTCTTGCTAGTACTTTAGCCATCAGAGAAGAATAAACCATCTGATACTTCATAGGCGTAGGTTCAAACCAACCAAGGCGTTTATTATGATCCGCAGAGTATTTGATCATCTTATAGATAGCCGAGTCAGTATCAAACACGAACATTCCGGTATCACCTTTCTCGAAGGCTTCTAGCTCTTTTTCAAGCTGATACGAAGATGCCTTAGCTTCCCTAGCTTTGAAACCGCCATACCAGAGATTACCCGGAATGATGTTCAACACATGAGTAGTGGCAATCACATGGTTGTTATACAACCTGTGCATAGGGTCAATAACAAAACTAGCAGTCGGAGGGGTATTCATCACATAGGACTTATACATGGCTGTCGGAGATTTGTTAGCAACATCATGTGCATTGATATCAAAAACACGCCTGAACAAAGATACAGCATTAGTGAGCATTGATCCAGTATGCTGGATCATCTCATCCAGAACTTTTTTACCAAGATTGGCGAAACCAGTGATAGAAAAGCCCTCTTCAATAGCGGCGCCAATCTGGGAAGCTGCATCTACAGATTTATCAAATATTTCTTTGAATTTTCCAGAGAGGAAAGAAGCGATTGAGTTGATTTTCTTATTGACAGTATCCTCAAGATGCGAAGCATCACTAAAGATGCCTTCAAGCATACTTTCGCCAGCATTGATCAAAGAATCAGCATCCTTAAAGTTTGCAAGAATCTGATCATCAGTCGTTTCGCCAGTAAGCAAACCAGCTAAAACCTTGCCTGTTTTGGTTTTAGCAATCTTATTGCCAAGAGCCTGAGCTTCAGCCATAAGACCGCCGCCAATACCAGAAGCACCAACCATTCGAGCTAGCACATAACCAAGACCACTTTGGGTACCATAACCGTGCTGGTCGAGTTTCATTTCCTTAAGTACTTGCTTAAATACTTCATGATTAGCCATCTGGCCATATCCGGCATTCACGAATGCATAGAACTGCCAGTTATCGTCAGCCCTAATATTCGCAGCAAAATCACCAATACCCTGATGGGTATCGGCTGTCCACTGAAGACGCTGATGGAAATTGGCCTTTCCTAGAGCACTACGATCATCTTTGATTGATTTACGGCCGGAAAGATATTCAGCCATACTTCTGTATGGACTGGAACCAAACATTGCCGTTTCCTCTCCTTCAAGATAAAGCTTCTGATCTTCGTCAGGTGAAAGGTCAACATTTCCTTTGATAGAGCTTAGGCTAGCCCAAGTATTGTCTGTAACAGCCATAAGAACCTCATTATTTCATTCAAAAGTTTCCATACAAAAAATAGCATATTATATGATAGTCTTACATAAGGAGTTCGTATGACTGACGAAAGAAGAAAGTTTGTGGACATGATTGTCGAATTGCTTAACAATGAATCTGGAGCGGAGCTTCAGGTGATCACCCAATTCAACAGCATTGGCGTTGCAAGGGTAGATGGCTTCGGAAATATCCGTGGTGAATGGTATAATCTCGAAGGATACAACACTCTTGGAATCCTAAGGCAGATCATGGCATGTACGCAGGATATTCAATAGCAGGAGCATGACTAATGCTGTTTTGTGACTTAGTAACTTATAAAGCCTTGGATAAGGCAATTACCTACGACAAATTCAAAGAAGTTCTTGAAAGTATTCCAGAAGATCCTAAGATCACTGACATATTTGTCGATAACTTTGGTAACTATGCGAGGACTACCAAAAATAAAATCTTCGCCTATGCAGACAGAGGTAAGGGTACTTTCAGGATCGAGGTTATGCCCAAGGTTGACCAAGGCATTAGTCTGTACCATTTTGAATGTGGCGGGTTCGATAATAAGCAAATAGAGTTCGTTGTAGTGGACTATGCAGCTGCTATTATCAAGCCGGAACACTTTGATAACAAGAGATTGTTCTTGGCCTATGCAAAAAAGTTATACCAATACTTCTGTGTATTCTTCTCTAACGAAGACTGCAAAAGACTACAAGAAGACTATGAAACAATAGGTGTCACCTAATCCTGAAAACTCTCTATCGAATTCAATAAAGGAGGAATCTATGAAGTTTGATCTTAGAGCTTATAGAGATCTCGGGAAGTGTTCTACTGGAACTCTTCTAGATTTCTGGGATACTGACAAAGACAAGATCTTTCTGAGTGGCAAGGAAGTCGAGATCAAAAAGGTCGAAGACTTGTTTCCGTTCCTTTGGAGAAGTGCAGGATGCTCGACAGGTTCCAATGATGGATTCCAACAGTACTTCTTTGAAACTCCAATAGGATACTGGTGGGATCGCTATGAAGAAGATCGTATTCAGAGAATCGCTGGAAAGTGCAAAAGCTGGATCCGAAGAAAAGGCAAAGATATTGACGCATACCTTGAATCTGATGATGTTAAGTTTGAGGATGCCGAACTAATCAAACAGATCTTTCCGATTATTGCCGAAGCTCCATATTCCAAGAAGACACCAGAGATTCCTAAAACTGTGAAATCTCAAATGTACAAGAATTACATGAGATGGCTAGCTGAGAATCAGAAAGCCATACTCGAAGCAAATAAATAAAATGATTCGTGGTGACCCCACGAATTATTTTTTATCTTGTATATAATAATGTGAACAAAGGAGTTTGAAATGAGCGGACTTAGTAGAGACGAGGTTATGCGATATGCCATCAAGGAGAAAAATCGATATGTGTTATTTCCGACCTTGTTGGAAGCCATGTGTATGAATATGACTCAGGATGAAGGCAATGATTCTCTTGTTTCTTATTCTCCCGGAATAGGAATGATTGGGTTTAGATGGATAACGCCTCCCATGTATGTAAACTTCAACGGAAGAGAAGAGAACCACCGTTTGTTGCCAGTGATAATCACGCATGTTGGTTCAGTTATTCATGATAAGACTATTACGGAGGTAGACTTATCTGACGTGGTCGCATTTTGCATAGGAACACTTGAAGAAGCTGCTATTCGTGAACAGCTGCGTAGGATATACGAAAACACTCCGAAATCTCTAGAGCAGGAGAATTAGTATGGTAGTAAACGATGCCTTTCGTCTTTTCAGGGCGAATGGATTTGTATCTCAACGACATGAGGTAAGACTATATTTCACTGGAAGGAGTTTTTCCAGTATAGCATTTTGTTGTGACGGATCGAATTTTCAACAGACATCATTCATGGATGTTCTTCCAAAAGGTGATTGGAGACTTTCTACAAATCAAGTTAAAGAGATGAGCTTGTATGACATGATGTCTTCTATAATCGGAATGACTGAATGTTTTCTTACAGAAGGTCTTCATAATAAAACATGGGAATCTATGGGATTATCAGATCTGGAAGAACTTAGAGGGATCCGTTCTGATGCCACCGTTCTCACGAATACCTTAGAAGAGGGTATAGATCGCATGGACGATGTACGAGCAACTTTCAGGAGTAGACTTGCAAGAGCTGTAGGAGTTCCTGAGAGCTTGATATTTGGTGATGCATCAGTCAGAGTTGGAGCTAGCGCACAATCTGCTATTCAGGCTGCACGAAGAACGGCAAGGATCAATTCGGTAACGATCAATTCTACTCGCAATGGAAGAACCTATGATCTGGCATCGCTATTTGAGCATCTTGAACTTGAGCCTAATATCGATCTGACTGGAATAATCTCCCACCCTGCACAACAAACCATAGCTACAGCTGATACTGCTGATGTAGTCGCACAATCAGTACTAGCTGAACAATTATTGACGGAGGATATCCTTGCGCAACCGGGAACAGACAGAAGCAGAGACTAAGAATAAAACATTGGACTTATACAAAGCCTATCATTTGTTAACAGCGTTATACTTGGTTAGTCCGGGGAATGTTATAGAGCCTCCAATGCTATTCTTTGCACCAGATCCATTTGGGAATCCTTGGCATGGCATAGCGAGAATAGACTCTGAGCTTGGCTTTGACTATATGCTCTCAACATTTACGTCTATAAGCGAGAATGGCGCTTTTAGTATAGACAGGAGTATTGCCGATTATGACAAGACATTCCTTGAGGAAACCGATGTTCATCAGATTATGATAAACATTATAGGCATGTATGAGAAATCCATTGAGCTAATCTTGGCTGATAAGTATCTGCCCAATTTAGTTAACAAGGAAGCCTTTACTGTGCCTATTTACAGATCTACACGAACATTTTAAGGACAAACTATGGAAATCGCAGAACTATCAAAAATACTGATCTCAACAGGTCATGACGATATTGCAGCTGGGCCAGTGTCTGAGAGAGACTTTTGGGTTCTATCACCGACATTTAAGTATGGTAGTACCATATACGGCAGTATTGTTATAGACTACGAAGGATCCAAAATTAGTACTTACACAAAAATTGTCGATAACAGAGTCACCGCTGGGCGTGGTGATATATTTGAAGATGTTAAAAGTATAACAGCAGACATAATTTTAAAGCAAGTAATAGGCTTCGCTGAGAAGGCTTTAAGTCTTGTTCTCAGCGGTGAATATATACCTGCAAGGAGAGAAGATGCCTGAGAATGATGGCAGATGGAGTGACGAACGAGCGACCCATGCGGCTCAAATCAGGGCAGCAGTAAACCCTTGGGGAACTCCATTCGGAAACACAGACGTAAGAACAGGTCGGAGGATTTTTCCTACGACAGTTGAACAAATGTTTGATCGTGGTGTCTGGAGAACGGAATTTATCAGTGGCAGTAAGAGACTAGCAGTCTACAAAGAAATAGTAGGCATGTTATTCGCGAATGGATATCTGATTACTAGAATTGCTCCGATGACTTTAGTCACTGAAGGTGGGCATCCTCCGGGAAGAGCTATACTATTCACACCGGAAACGGATTTTCCAAATCCAATGTTGATAGATATTCATGAACAGATTATCGAGCCTTATACCCACTACAGTAGAATAGACCTGCTACAGATAAACATCTGCAGAAAACTTAATCAGGAAAGAACATGGGCTTCATACATTGTTGGTAATGAAGCTCCCATAAATTTTCTGATGAAGGCTATCACTGGAAACTGCGAATTCATCAAACAGTGGAAGAATGCTAGGGAAGTTAGCCCTACAGCAGACTACTGGGTAGAGCTCGAAAATGGCTCTAGACAATACAATGGCTTTTATCCCGTATAGGAGGGTTTATGTCTGAGCCGTGTGAAGATCATGGACTATTTAACAGAGCTATAAAAATGACTCTAGCACTTGGATATTCAAGAATCGAACATCCAGGAGATACATTCAATGGACGGTTCGCATTCATCTTTGACAGAGAGACTATTGCTAGAGTAATGCTAGACTTATCCACTAGACTAGATGTGATGATCCATACCATAACGTATACAAAAATTAAACTTGATGGTGTTTTGTTCATGACTATTCTTAGACGAGAAGATATAAGAGATGAAGACCTTACACAACCGGGAGTCTTCGAACGTTATGGTGATGTTATGATTGGCTATCTCGAAAAATTCCTTGTAGAATTCAGAGACGATATGGAGGCAGGATGTTTTCAGGAGGTTAAGAAAACCCCGTTCGGATTCGTCTATGATCTTTGTATTCCTGAAGAAGCAATGGAAGCTATTATCGAGAATCGTAAGAAAAATAAAAAGTATATAAAGATATGATAACAATAGGAAAAAGACTATGGATGATTCTAGCATTACACCATATGTGACTAAATTTGCAAGATGCTTTATGATGGCAAAGAACTTTGAAACCGAAGATAGCGGCATTGAGTATAGCTTCACTTTTGACATGGATGCTACTGCTGGAATGGGCGCAGATTACCCAATGCAGATTAATTTCGAAGAAGAGTATATCATTGTCTATCGTGAAGTGAAGCCTAACAGCAATTATCCCGGATTAGCTTTCTGCTATGATGACAGCGCAAAGTGCCGTGTCTATTATGGGGATTGCCCATATTCTGAACGCAAGAAGGTCATTAATGAACTTTCTGACCTTTTAATCGGTCTCATGGAGGAATGCATGAAATGGTTCAATGATGGGCTAATGAAAAAGGACTACTATGGATATTACTATCCTAAGACTATCCCAGCGAGGCCATAATGGACGCTAGAGACTCTATCACTAATGAAGATATTCGAGATATATTATTGTCTCTTGGATACTCGATCAAGTATGAAGTTGACGATGATGACATAGAAGATGATGAAAACTTCTGTGCCTTCTTAGAAAGATCAGTACCAAACGGTAATGGAGAACACCGTTTTATAGACTCAATCTTTGATGTCGAATACGGTGTTGATTTCTATGCGATACTTGAAACGAAGATAGACGCAGATGGTTACATACTTCATACCACAGACAGAGATAATTGTTTGAATATCGATGATATGACGTGTAATGATCTTTTGTGTCAAGGAATTGGAGCTTTGGAAGAATTTCGTTGGTTGCATACTTTAGAGCATGTACGGATGGGAGCCAACAATTTACGATTCATTCCAGAGAACTAATAATAAATAGATTGGGCCTATGACTAAAAGCCCATTATACACCCTTTGTCAAGAGTAGCTATTTGACAAACTGTTACTTAGACAAAGATATAAAACAAAGGAAGGTATAATTATGCCTATTAATTTCATCGGAATTGGATCTAACCACACCCTGGGTCTGACCGTAAAATTCGACAAAACAAAGTATGAATCCGAGAATACTACGGATTCCAAAACAGAAACTGCTGAAGAGGAAGTTGGAGAGTCTCCTGACGCAGAATAACACTCGGAGAAACCATGATTACTACCCCGAAACAACTACTAGACGCACTGAATCGAAGAGATCCAGAAACCCCGATTAAGATCTCTCCAGTCGTCATTGACAAGACAGGGGAGTATTTCTGTACCGCAGTGTATACCGCAAACTTTGGTGTAGTTCTATCTATCGATGTCAATGAGGACGGTGAGTTCATCAAAGACACAGTAGGTAGTTTGGCAGCAGCTATCTCACGAAACATTAAAGAAAAACTTATAGCTGATGGATCGATTCAACTTGCATATTGTGCTGTGAATGGTGCATTAAGAATCCTTCCCGTCAGAGCTATTTTAAACCGAGGAAAGCTGAAACTCGTCAAACTAACTGAAACACACTCTGGTTGTGCTGACACAGAGAAAGATGGATGAACTATGGAAAATATGATTGAAGGAGCTATGGCTCTTTTACTCGCTGTCGGAATAATCGTTGTCCTTGTGACTGATATTCGGCGAAATAAATAAGGAAAGGTGCTTCAGCACCTTTCTTTTTTTCTTGGTTATAATAAATAAAAAATAAAAAAGTATATAAAAGTTTAGTGTAACATGGTGTTATACTAGCCAAGGACTACTATGCTAAAAATTTTTATTATTTGGACTATTATTGCAGTCGCCATTATGTGCGTCTATTTCGCAAGGATTAAGTGCAAAGAACTTAAAGCAAGCGATATCATAATCTGCGCATTAGGCATCTACTTTGCTCCGCCTCTTGCAATATTCGCACTCTTCCTCGCACTCTCTAAAAGGTAATGGAGATTACTGATGCAGATTACGAAAGTTACGATTAGGAAAGAAACTCATAACATGGGCAAGACTCTCGGAAAGGCTGATATCATCTTTGATGATCAGCTTCTTATTAGAGGGATCAAGATAAAAGATGGTGTGAATGGGATGTATCTTTCTATGCCTACCGATCTTACATCTGATAAAGAGTACAAGAGTATTGTGTTTCCGATCACGAGAGAACTTCGTGAGCATATGGAGACCAAAGTATTGGAAGCTTACCAAAACGCAGGTGACTAATGAAAACTATAACAGATTATGATGTAGCGGCTAGAGAAATAGTTGCATGGACTAAAGGAGCATTTGAGAATCACGGGTTCAAGAATGCCATAGTCTGTGTTGACGGTGAGAAAGACTCAACTGTCGTAGCTAAGATTCTCATAGATGCTCTCGGAAAAGACAAAGTTTACGGAGTGGTTACTCCCACGACGCGAGATACCGATCAAAGTACCGAGTACACTATACTCAGGGATCTTGTTATCACTAACATTAAAGAGGCTAACTTAGGTTTGCTTATTGATGCAGCATACGATACCTCAATGATTGCATTAGAACAGACATCTATCGGCTCCCATACGAAGAGTAGGGCAATGGTAGACGTTAAGAATCTTGTTCTGAATATGCTTCATAGTGAAATTCCTGACTCTACAGTCGTCTGTACTAAGAATCTTTCTGATCTTACCATTGGAAATTATGAGTTTCCATCTGACATTGGATTGATCGCTCCGGTTGCCGGAATGACTAATACTGAAGTCAAGGAACTTGGAATTACCATCGGACTAAGAAAGGAACTGATGTACAAGAAGCCTTATATAGCTATGGAAAATTGTCCATTGGAAATGAGGCTAGGCTTTAAGGATGAGCAGATAGATGCATATGTTCGTGGCGATCTTGAAGCACTTACTGATGGTGTCAGAATGGCTATTGAAAGTAGAGTCATGAAGAGTGCCATATACAAGAATGCTTTTAAGATGAATTTCTATCATCCGATTATCAATTAAACTAGAATGGGGAAAATATGGACTCAAGTAAGAACAGCAGATATCTTATTGGATTCGAAGTAGCCTACAAGAAGGATATTCCCTGTAATCCTATTGCCTTTACGAATGAAAGGCATAAAATGGATCTTGAAGTATCTTGGAATGGTTATGATGTTCCAGGTCTGAGACACATCTTGGAGAAATACGCCCGCGATAGGCTTTCTATCAGGGAATATACTGATGTTGCTGTCGTTATCACTTTTGCGCTTGAATTAAAGGAGAATCCTAATGCAGAGACATAATCCTTACCAAGATATGCGCTGGCAGACTATTGATAAGATTCTTAAGGGGAAACTCAAGAGGTGTATTGTCAATATCGATAAACGCGCTATCTGTTGGTATAGGGAAGATAATCATTTCGACTACGGAGAATTCTACCATACTTTTGGTGTACCGGGAATTTGGTTTCAAGGGTTCTTACCAACTGAAGAGTTCGCTAAGGAACCTAATGGAGCTAAGTACTCCTACTTCGAGTTCGAAATTAAGAACATGGAACACTTCTACGATGTGCTTGAGGGACTACTGTCAATTAAAAAACAGGAGTTAATCGATGCCCTTGAAGAAAGCTGAAGACAGACCGTTTAGCGAGTCTGAACTCAAGGAGTTTATCAAGATATTGGAAGATGGGCCTTCGTATGTTAGAGAGAATGTGATGTGCTACTACTATTACAATAACTCTAACTGTACAAAGTGTCCTAAGGCTGATTTCTGTAAGCTTCGCATAAAATGATAGCAGTGCGATGGGAGCATGGTGTAACAGCCATGCTCCCTATTTTTATTAGGAGTATACATGGCAGAAGGAACACTACCTGAAAGAAAGTGCGGACGCTGTAGAGAAACTATTCGCAATCTCGGCGATGCTACAATTCTTAAACTTGAATCGTTGGGCAGTAATGATAATAGATCATGGTTTATTTGTGAAAAGTGCAAATGCGGAGTGTTGGAATGGTTCCTGTCAGGAGATCCTATCCAACAGAAGTGTGATAAGGGATAAGCTAAGGCTTGTTCCTTTTTTGTAATTTTTAGTCATCGGGTTGTATATTAAAAAGTAGCCAAATTTAACAAAGGAGTTATTATGATTTGCAAGATAATAAAGGCGAAAAACTGGAAACCACAAGCTGCTAAAGAAATAACCTTCCCAAAGAAGGTTAGAGTATCCTATCCGAATGATAATACCACTGAAGAAAAGGTGGTCAATTCTCAAGAAGAACTTGATGCTCTTAGCAGCTGGGCTGGCAACATGTGTTTTGCGTACTATCAATCCCACGGTCTTATGGGGATGAACGTAAGTGTCAGAACCTTGGAGGACTAACGATGGAACCACATGAACGCAAATTCTTGATTACGGAGCTGCAGAGAATTGAGCTAACTAACCGCTCCGTCTTTATCAAAGACATCGAGATCGAACAATTCCATAAGGATGAATATAAATATCGTCATGCGGAAGAGTGGTGGCTCGATGAAAACCGGAAACCAGTGACAAAGGAATACAGGGTTCGTTACAATCGTATCGGGAATAATCTCTACAAGCATGAGATTACCGAAGACGAATGGAAAGAACTCTCGGCAGGACATGCCCTTATCAATAAAGACAGAAGTTGCCGCAAGGATGACGAATGGGATTATGATATTGATGTATTCTACGAACCTAAGAATTTCATTATGGTTGAAGTCTCTCGTGAAGGCAAAAACTGTATGGATTTCAAGGCTCCGCTGGGGTGGAAGGAAGTGACAGAAGACCCGAAATACAAAAATTCAAATATCGAGAAAGGGTCTCTCGATTATGAGGATCTTGATCCTTATTCACAGACATAGAAGGCTCTGCCTTCTTTTTTGTATTTTCTATGATCCTAAATGTATATTAAAAGATAGTCAAACATCAACAAAGGAGAATTCTATGACTAACACAAATAACATCACCACACCCGTTGACCGTGTCTTGTTAACGGAGCATGCCGACGAAAGATGCCTTGAGAGAGGTATTAATCCATATGTATGTGACTTGTCAAGGAAATATGGTAAACATATAACCCATCGAGGGGCGTACATTCTGCATTATGCGGATCTCCCAGAGAAGGTTATAAAAACCCTTCCAGAAAAGGTAAGATCTAGACTCGAAAAGGTCTTGCCTATTTGTTCCATTTGGACTACGGTAGTAGAACCGGATGGAATCTCTAAAAGGATTCTGTGCTTAACGGCATGGAGGATATTCGAGAATTCGTCATACAAACGGTTAAACTGGCGTAGGGGCAAGTTAGGGCATGAGAAACACAAGAAAAACCGATCGGAAGCAGGTATTTACAAGCGAAAGACTCCACTTGATATGGAGGCTATCCTTGAATACCAACGCCGACAAGAGGAGAGCTAGTCTCTCCTTTTTTTGAAAAAAAAAATGATGGTGCAAGATTGCTCTCACACCACCACTACAGCTTATGAAACTGCGACTTACAGATTGCAACTATAATCAAGACCCAGAACAAAAACCAGACCGTCAGCAAAAGCGAAAACAGTAAGAAAACTCACAAAAGTTTTAATACCAATATGAGATTTCGACGGCCTGTAATGGTAGCAAAGGCTGGGATCGAACCAGCGACCCTCGGACTAGTTGTCCGATGCTCTAACCAACTGAGCTACTTAGCTAACGAGGGCTTTCGTAAAAGCCTTTTGGCTTTGGAGGCCAAATCAAGATAGATAGATTACAGATCTATTCCACACGAACCCGTGTGGGGGTGTAAATCACAGTCTCGCAATGAGTCCAAAAAGGCGAGCAAGCCGCCTCCCCGGATTACTGTAAAACCAACCTGCCTAGCTATTCTTCACAGAAGCGTAGATCTCCTGAAGAGCTTCAGGAATCACAATCTTCAGTTCGGCAATGCGCTGAACTTCAGACTTACGCCACTGTTCGAATTCAAGGTTTATCGCTTGCATAGCGGTAATGTATTCGCTGTACAACCTGCGGTATTCGTCCTGCTTGATCCTGAAGGCTTCATTGAGTTCATTAGCCTTCTTGATGTTTTCCGACTCACGACGGGTCTTTTCAAGCTTGATCTTGTGCTTGAGTCCGTTCAATTCGGCTTGTGCAGAACGATAGGCTTCCTGAACCTCCATATAGACCTTGTCAACTTCGGCGACATCAATCGACGGAGTATAGGTCGTAACAGTCAGTTCAGAACCAACGCCTTGAACGTCAGTATGACCAGCGAGCTTGTGCAGAGTCTTACGAGCATCTTCGAACGGTTCGCCCTTGTGGACAAACTGACCGAGAGCCGCAGCCTTTGCTTCAAGGCGCAGATACTTCTGACGCTCGTGAGCATCCAGATCGCTGAGGATCGTAGATTCTTCGACATTGAGAAGACCAGAAAGATCAGGGTTTTCAGGCGCTTCAGGAGGCTTTGGAAGAGTCTTGCCATTGGCTTCGGCCCATTCCTTGATGAGCATACCACGCAGACGAGAAGTTTCCTTGTCCTTTTCCTTGATGGCTTCCCTGAACCAAGCGTTGAGGGCAGCGAGATCGCCAACACGATTGATGCCTTCAATGGCCTTCTTCAGCCAGTCCATGTTCTTACCAGCATCGGCAGTAACAGGTTCACAGCCAACGACAGTATACCTCTTGTTGATGAAGGTGATACCACGAGTTTCAGCAAGGATACCTTCAATGATTTCCTTGCTCTTGTTGGCTACATAGTTAGCCGAGGTGGAACTAAGTCCGTCTTTTCCGAAATAAACTTCGTTCATTTCATTCTCCTATTGAGTGTTTTATGGTTAATACTGCATTATTATATGGCGTTATCTATGTTCCTTTTGAACGGTATATTAAAAAGCAGACTTCACAAGGAGAATGATATGAGCCAAGTACATATCATAGTAGACGAATACCAAAATGCTCTGGGGGAATCACCTTGGTACATTCCGAGATACGGTTATACTAAAAAAGACCGTGCTAACGAAGAACTTGTAAAACATCGCAAGATCAAGAAACGCAACAAAAAGAAATCTACTGGGGATGACCAGAGTATCCAATCATATGTGGATTCTCATATTGTTAGCGTTGAGATCATTGAATAGGAGAATTATAATAGGAATATGAGTCTATTTGATCTTCTAAACATGGATGTCGGAGAATTTCTTCGGCATCCTTTTGATTGTAATATTTTCGAAGAAGAGGAAGATGAAGATACCTTCTATGGTCATCTTTACTGCTTCGGAGCTACACCTAAGAAGGAAGACAATGAACGCAATAACATTCATAAATAAAGTGGCTGAACACTATGCTGATTTAGATGTCAGCCTTGTGAAACATAACCTTAAGCAGATCCCAGACAATATCACCCGGATGGATATTGACTTTGCCCAAGACATCAACTCGAACAAGGGCTATATGGTTATGAATAGGCTGACGTTCAACAGTGAAGAGAAACAGTGCTGGTTCTGTACGCTGGAAGACTCTAGGGTAATCCAGACAGAGGATGAACTTGACAAGACCCTTGAAGCCCTAAAACGGCTGACTTTTAAGATGGTAAATACCATTCATGTAGAAATCAAACTATAAGGAAGACTAGACTATGATCAGAATTTTCCCTAAGAAAACGGCATTCTATCTGTCAGAGCCGGATAACGAAATCGATCGTAAAATCTATAGATACTACGAAGTGTACAAGCGCATCTTCTGGCGGATCTATAAGAAGGTCGGAGTCATCTCGATGGACGAGATTTCCAAAAGCCAAGATTTATCTGGGCTTCTCATGTCCAAGTTTTGTAGTAGAGGATAAGACAATGGAAGTAAAAACAAGAAGACGTTCAGCTTCAAAGTCACGTAAGAGCAGGTTCCTAGTCAGCTTTGAAGGTTTCTATGCCAATGATCCATCATTCTACGATCTCACTGTAGAATGGAATGAAGAGGATCCAGAAGAGTTGCGAGATATGCTGAAAGAATACATCCGGGGAAGATATTGCAATGGACGAAAAGATATTAACATATATGTTACAATTCTTTCAGTATTCAAACTCAAACATAAAAAGGTATCACGATAAATACTCTATTCTTTAGTGCGCAGGAGACACACCACCTTCGGGAGGTGGAGAAGTTACGGCGAGGAAGGCTTTTATCGGTTCGCCGGATGGTGGAATTGCGTAGGTACGAGGGGCTAGGAGCCGTGTTCCCTCGTACCATGAATATCTAAAGAAAGGAAACACAAATGGATAAACTTCTAATCATTTATAATATCGAGAATATGACATTTCCGTTATGCGGATTTGTTACAGAACAAAATAGAAACATCCTGTTAAGAAAATTCGAAGAATGTAATAGAGATAAATTTGTATTCTATAATAATGACAATATGGTCGAAGTTGATTGCTCTGAAATCATAGAGGCATTAAAGAATCCGTTTACGATAGACATGACGAAAGTACCTCAAGAGATTGTGAGCTATGATCCGGCCACTTACATCGCCGAAAGAGAAATGTTCTTTGAAGTTCAAGAAGACGGATCTCTTCGTGAGCTTCCGCCTGATAATGGCTAAGAGTTTAGGTCTACCTTCGGGTAGACCTTTTATTTTTTGATTTGTATATTATACAATAGAAACTTTTAGAGGTAATCTATGGACGAATTAACCTTAAATCAACAAGGAAACGAGGAAATAAATATGTCTACATGCAAAAAATGTAAAGAAAAAGTAAATTTGCTTAATGCCTTTGTATATCTTGGGCTAGGCTGGACTAGATGGGTGTGCCCAAAATGTAATTACGAGCTGAATTATGAAAGAACAAACAAAATAGGAGAATAACCATGAGCAATGAACTGAAAGCTTATACACAAGATGAAATCGTTGATTCTTCTATTGGCGATGACGTTTATCTTAAGCCAGATGTAGATAAGGTCATTGATGAACTCAAACGCAAGGACGGTATTCTTTGCTCAACCATAAAGTGTATTCTGTATAGAGATCTTATGAAAGATTGTCCTGAAAAGGAATCTTTAAAGAAACTCGCAGCAGAAACAGGATGGTTCGAGTAATATGTTAATACTTCTCCTAGCATTGGCATTAATATTCTGGACTATACTTTTAGTCTGGTCGATGCGAAGGTACTATGTCAAATACTATCGAAATATGTCACTAGAAATCTTTCATGAGGCTGTTATCTATGGTATGTATCTGGCGCTTGTGATAGGTGTTGAAGGCTATGGCTTCATCGCCTTATTTTCTCTCCTAGGCATCATATGATGCCTTTTATTTTTCGTAGATTTCTATGATCCAGCGTTATATTAAATAGAGAATCTTAACCATCAACAACTTTGGTCTAATCTTTATCAAGGAGGTAAAAATGGCCAATAGGAGCGTTACAATAAAGGAGGTAGAAATGCTCAAAGCTTATAAAAAGCTCATGAAGGCACACCCGTCGAAAAAATTGTTCTGTCATAACCTTAAACCCAAGGAAGTGACAGAAACAGTAGTAGACTGGCGTGACATTGATAGCTTAGAAGACCTGTGGAATGCAGGAACGGCTATCGGTTTTATTCCTTGGGATCCAGCACCAGTGCTCATAAGTAGTGAACTGATGGAGCAAATCAGGGAATTGATTTCTGTGGGCAAAGCAGATATGGATAAGGAAGCTCTCAAGAATGATCCTATCCACCAGTTCTGCGAAAGTCTTCTGAAACCCACCAAATCTAAAGGAGGTAAATAATATCAGGTCTACCTTCGGGTAGACCTTTTATTTTTCACCAGTATATTAATCACTGAACATTAATCAGGGAGACTAATTGTGCGAAAGAAGGAAACACCAATGTGGTACAGTCCGGAAAAGACATCCGTAGAGATGGCAAAAGAGACCGGAATAAAGCAGACCACTATTATTTCACTATTAACTAGGCATAAACTACCGTTTAAGCGAATGAAGTCTAAATGTGTACATAGGGATCCAATAAGAGACGGATGGTACGATGAAAGCAAAACAATTGCTGAGATGGCAACCATTTCAGGTATCCCTAAGTCTATGGTACGTGATACTCTTATACGAAAAGGACTGACATACAAAGCAGAGAAACCTACTACTCCGGAGTGGTACAGCGCAGATAAAACAGTAAGGGATATGATGCGAGATTCTAAGAAAGCTGAAGGTACAATCCGGAGCTTTTTAAGTAGAACCAAGCTTCCGTATATAAAGGATCCTCGCAAGACTTTTGTATCAGAATGTACTTATGAGGAATTCCTGAGATTCTACTATGAAGGTTTAACAGTAAATGAAATGCACTTAATATCCGGAATCAAGAAATCGTCTATAAAATCGTATTTATCGAAACATAAGCTTCCGTATACCAAGGTAGTTAATTCCTATACTGTAGGATCATGGTATAATCAGGAAAAGACAATAAAGGAAATGGAATACGATAGCGGATTATCCTTTGACACTATTATGTCTATCATTAGGTCAAGGAAGCTTCCATACAAGAAAGTGAAGCCGGAACTTAAGTACGCCATAAAGTAACAAGCCCTTCGGGGCTTTCTTTTTTGTATTGTATATTATACTGTGATTCATTTAACCAATAAAGGAGAATCATGTCTAATTTCGACAATGAATGCCAAGCAGTAAAGAACATCCTAGTCAAGTTCTTTACATTCCTAAATGATGAAGAAGCCTGTAAGAACGCCGGATTTACTTTCTATAAGAAGTACTCATGGCACTATGATGGAGATAGCGTAAAGACTTACATACTCGCTAATGAGAAGCCTAAGAAAGAGTTTCTTCAGATGAACTTCGGTAGAGATACACGATATAATGACATCTATGACGTTCAAGGACAGATACAAGGAAAGAGGTATATGCCATTTATTCTGGAATTTCTAAAGCAGAATGCTGCAGCATCAGATCTTACAAGCGGCTATATGCGAGACCGATTTAGTGGAAAATATGACGATATTTTCCTTTCGCATACACAAATTAGAACGATCGACACGACAGTAATTAAGCCAATGAATCCGCTTAAGACTTTGAATAAAATGAAGCC